>Ga0302184_10000405_pt1 | contig 28569 bp, 25 predicted proteins | sample I_Palsa_N3_3_FD_200233 | JGI IMG/M metagenome (GOLD analysis project Ga0302184, IMG submission 200233) | Peat permafrost microbial communities from Stordalen Mire near Abisko, Sweden - I_Palsa_N3_3 | ecosystem: Environmental > Terrestrial > Soil > Palsa > Peat permafrost | place: Sweden...
CGCGGCCCGGCCACACGGGTTAATGCCTTCTAGACCCTTCTAGAAGTTGTATTTCTTGTAGTTCTGGGGCGTGAACTCCAGTGGGTCGGAGAACACGATCGTGTTCTTGTTCGCGCCGGTGGTGGCGTTCGTCCCGCTCGCAACGGTCCACTTGGCGGGCCCGGCAACCAGGCCGCTCGCGGTGGTCAGATGCGGGCATGTGAACGTGCTACCGGCGTGGATCTTGTTCTCGTATGCGAGCTGCGACACGCAGTCGATCATGTAGCCCTGGCCAATCTCGTTCCACAGGAACAGACCCTGCAGCGAGCCATTGGCGAAGTACGTCTGGTTGGGCAGCGGATCGCCGATCCCGAAGACGTCGATCTTGCCGGAGTCGCCGAGATCTGCGACGGCCTCGGCGGTACCGACGACGGCATCGCCGTCGATCGGCAGGATCGCCTTCAGGTTCGGGTTGGAGTGGATCATTGCCTCAGCCGCCGTCAGCGACGTCGACACGACCGACTCGCCGTAGCCAATCGGCGCCCATGTGATGTTCGGGAACTTCGCCGAGACGTAGCTCTCCATCGCCTTGATCCAGGCGAGCTGAATCGTCGCGGTGGCGGTTGACGACATGATTCCGAACTCCGCGCTCTTGCCTTCAGCCTTGACGGCCGCGTTGATCACGCCCTGCGCGATCGTGTTGTAAGCAGTGTCCTGGATGAAGAAATCACGCGCGCCCGGCACGTCGGAATCGAACGTGACGACCTTGATGCCGTGCTTCATTGCGTCCTGCAGAGCGGGCGCCGGGATCGCCGGGTCATCCGAGGTCATCGCGATCACGTTCACGTGCTTCGCGATGTCCGCCTGGATGTCGGTCACCTGGCCGGCGGCAGACGCTGTGGCCGGTCCACCATAGGTGGGCTGACCGCAGATGCCGTAGTACTTCGCGGCCTGATCGACGCCCTTGATGTTGGCGTCGAACACCGACAGGCCCTGGAGCTTGAACTCCACGGCCAGCTTGATGCACTTGCTCTTTGCTACGGCAGTCGTGGTACTGACGGTGGTGGCCACGGCTCCTGCGGTCGCCAAAGCGACCACGCCGGTAGCCACAGCCAGCCGGCTGCGAGTGGCGAATTTACGGATTGGGTGCAACACAGACCTCTCTACCTCCATCTCGTTTGGTTATCTCTGGCAAGTTCATGTCGCCTCCGGCGAGTGCGCCGATGAGGCCGGGGGCAGCCGTCCACGCAGCCGGTCGCCGAGCGATGGCAGGCCGATCCGACGATCCATCACGCCCTTTACGGTCAGCGCACCGAGCAGCAGGACACCGGTGGCCATCGACGTCGCGTTGTTACCGACCCCGTCGTCGAGCAGCCCGATCGTCAGTAGGCCGAGGATGAACGTGGCGATGATCACGCCGGCGACGCGACCGCTGCCGCCGAAGATATTCACGCCGCCGAGCACGACCGCTGTGATCGCTGGCAGCAGCAGCGGCGTCCCGATGTAATCGGTGACCGAATTGAAGGTGGCGGCGATGATGATGCCGGCGATTCCCGCGAACAGTCCCGACAGCGTGAAGGCGCGTATGCGGGTGAGCGAGACGCGTATGCCTGCGTAGGCCGCCGCGTCGCGGTTGTGCCCGACGAGGACGAGCTGCCGACCGAAGCGCGTGCGGTGAACGATCAGCACGCTGATTAGCGCGAGGGCCGCGAAGATCAGCAGCTGGTTTGGAATCCCGGCGACGGTCCCAGTCCCGAAGACCTTGACGAACGTGTGCGGGAACGAGGACGGCGGTACCGCGCCTTCGTAGGCCACAGACGAGGCCCCGAGGATGAACTGACCCGCGAGCGTCACGAGCAGCGACTCGAGCTTGAAGAACGTGATGATCAGGCCCTGGAGCAGGCCGATGCCGGCGGAGACGAGCAGCGCGATCACGACCGCGAGCCAGATGTTCATGCCGCCGAGGTGAAGCTCGCCCATCACGATCCCGGCGAAGCCGGCGAGCGCGCCGACCGAGAGATCGATGTCGCCGGTGAAGATGACGAACATGACGCCGAGCGCGATGATCGAGGTGAACGTGAACGTCTCGGTCCCGAGCCAGCCGCTCGACCCGCTGCCGCTCCAGAAGCCGGAGATGCTGAGGTTGAAGACGAGCAGTTCGACAGTGAGGATCCCGACCAGCGCCGCAAGCCAGCGCTGGTCAACATCGAAGCGCCGCAGCTTGCGCGGCCGTGCCTGCGGCTGCAGATCGCTCACGGGGTCGCCTCGTTCGGCGGGGCCAGCGGGAGCTTCGGATGGCGAGCGAGCAACACCTCGCGCAGCGAGCGCCTCCCGCTCTGGTTGCGGTCGAGCATGATCGCGAGGAGCAGTAGGAGGCCGACGCCAGCCGGCTGCCAGTCGGGGTTGACGCCGGCGACGAGCACCGCCTCATCGGCGACGGTGATGAAGATCGCGGCGAGGAAGGGGCCGACGACACCGCCCTTGCCCCCGGTCAGCGTGGTGCCGCCGATCAGGACGGCGGCGATTGAGAGCAGGTTGAGGTTCTCCGTGATGCCGCTGCCGCCCTCCGCTCCGCGGTAGTAGACGAGGTAGACGAGACCGGCGAGACCGGCGATCAGCCCGGTTAGGGCGTAGGCCGAGACCAGCACGGCGTTGACGCGGATGCCGGCCCGGAAGGCGGCCTCGACGTTGTTGCCGACGGCGTAGAGCGCCCGTCCGAGCGTCGTCCGCCACAGGAACAGCGCCGCCAGGATCGTGACGACGACGCCGATCACGAGCAGGTAGGAGATGTCGGGCAGGAGCGTGCCCGTGTTGAGGGTCGAGTAGGAAGCCGGCAGCGTCTGGACCGCACTGCTGCCGACGAGGCTCAGCTCGATCCCGGCGTAGATGCTGAGCGTGCCGAGGGTCGTGATGATCGGCGGGATCCGCGCATAGGTGACAAACAGCCCGTTCACGACTCCAAGGCCGGCGCCGATCGCGAGGGCGAGCGGAAGCATCAACACATAGGAGCTCCCATCGTCCTGGGCGAGGAAGCCGGTCGATACGGCTGCGATGCCGAGAATCGGCGCGACGGAAACGTCGATCCCGCGGACCAGGCAGACCATCGTCTGGCCGACCGCGAGCACCGCCAGCGGCATCGCGCTTTCGAGCATGAAGTTGATGTTTCCGCTGGTGTCGAACGACGGCTCCAACGCGGTGGTGATGGAGAACACGGCGACCGTCATGACGATCAGCAGCGACTCACGACGGCGCGCTAGGCGTAGCGCCGCCGAGCGTCGCGAGTCGCGACGGCCCGGCCGTGCCGGGATCACCTGATGCTCGACCGGGGACGCGATGCCGCTCATCGGCCGGGTTCCCCGACGATCAATGTGCCGAGTCGCTGCAGCGTGATGTCATCGCCGGCGACCTCGGTGACGATCCGGCCCTCGTAGATCGCGAGGACACGGTCGCAAAGGAAAACGAGCTCCTCGAGCTCGGAGGAGATCATCACGACGGCGACGCCGGTGTCGCTGATCCCGTCGATGATCTTGTAGATGTCGTCCTTCGCCCCGACGTCGACGCCACGTGTCGGTTCGTCGAAGATCGCGACCTTGGGGTCGGCGAGCAGCCAGCGCGAGAACATCGCGCGCTGCTGATTGCCGCCCGATAGCGACTTGATCGACGACGACAGCGACCGGGCGACGATCCGCGTTCGCTGCGACGCCTGCTCGGCGATCTCGTACTCGGCGCCCGGGCGCAGCAGCGGTCCTCGGCGCGGGAGCCGCGGAATGATTGCGGCGGTGATGTTGCGCTCCAGATCGACCTCGGCGAAGACGCCGTTGCGGCCACGATCCTCCGGCAGGTAGATCAGGCCCGAATCAATCAGCGACGCCGGCGTGCGATGGGCGAGCGGCCGGCCGGCGAGCGTGACGGCGCCGCTTGCCGGCGCCAGCCCGAAGATCGCCTCGGCGATCTCCGTACGGCCACTGCCAACGAGGCCGGCCAGTCCGAGCACCTCACCCCGCCTCGCGACGAAGCTGACCTCGCTGAAGCGTCCCGGTGCACTCAGTGCCTCGACCTCGAGCACCGTCTCGGCACTCGAGAGATCGCGGTGGCGACGCTGACGCACGGCGATGTCGTGTCCGACCATCGCGCTCACGATCGAACCGCGCGAAGCCTCGGCGGCCGTCATCTCGGTCACCAGGCGGGAGTCGCGCAGGACCGTGATCCGGTCGCTGATCTCGAGCACCTCGTCGAGGCGGTGGCTGATGAAACCCAGCGTGAAATCGCGCTCGCGCAGCTGGCGCATCAGAGCGAAGAGCACGTCGGCTTCGCGCGCCGTCAGGGGTGACGTCGGCTCGTCGAAGAAGATGATGTTGCAGCGGTGGACCAGTGCCCGCGCGCACTCGAGCAGCTGCTGCTGGGCGATGCTCAACGTGGATGCCGGCGTATGCGGATCGATGTCCAAGCCGACCTGCGCAAAGAATGCGCCGGCGCTGCGCTCCATCTCCTTCCAGTCGACCGAGAACGGCAGCCGTCCGCGCGGCAGGATCCCCACGAACAGGTTCTCGAACGCCGACAGCGTTGCCATCAACGTTGGCTCCTGCGGCACGAGGTAGATGCCTCGTAGCTGGGCGGAGCGGGGAGTGAGTGCTCCCAACGGCTCGCCGCCGAGCAGGATCTCGCCCGCGTCAGGCTGGTGGATCCCGGCCATGACCTTCAGCAGCGTCGACTTGCCCGCGCCGTTCTCGCCGCACAGCGTGTGGATTTCCCCCGGCGCAAACGTCACGGAGACGTCGCTTAGTGCAACCGCGCCGCCGAACGACTTGCTGATCTGACGAGCCTCGTAGCGAGCCGCGCCACGAGCCGAGGCGTCGTGGCTCTCAGGGCGCCGCGAACGCATCGAACGTGGCCGTTTCACGACGGGCGTCATCGCGCGCCCGCACAGCGACAAGCCATTTGCGCCGGCCAACGAGCATCGCTCGCCGCCCGGCGCTCGATCGTCTCCCTCCCAGCACGACCCCTCGCCTCCATCGCATACGCATCTAAGCATACGTATGCAGTAGGAGTCAATCGCGTATCCCGGGGGCCTCCACCAAGCGTCGGTGAAGCGCAACTCTGATCGGGCGTCACTCTTGAACGACCTGGGAGACGCCGCTAATGTGGCACTCGTTCCCGGTCCGACCGATGAATTCTCCAGACGCCGTATCGAGACAGTGCCCAACGAGCTGCGTCTGCTTCGAGAGCTGCCGCGGGCTCGGTCGGTCCCCGCGCCATCGCGCATGAGTAGGACCCGGACAACCTCCGAGGCGAGCGCCATGCGCCGCCCGGCGACGATGAAGGACGTCGCTGACGCTGCCGGTGTGGCGCAGAGCACCGTATCGCGCATCCTCAACGACGCGCCGGCGCTGATCCGCGTGTCCGAGGAGACGCGCGAACGCGTCCGCGCGGTCGCGAAGGACCTCGGCTACCAGCCCCACCCGTTCGCGAGAGCGCTGCGGGGCGCGCCGTCGATGCTGCTCGGCGCCGTCGTCCGGGACATCACTGACCCGTTCTTCGCTCCGGCGATCGAAGCGCTCTCCCTCGAGGCGAAGGACCGTGGCTACTCGGTGGTGCTGGGGCATGCACGGGCCATCGCGGACGAGGCGCTCGCGCTCACCGCGGTGCTCGAGGCGCGCCAGTGCGACGCGATCGTGCTCCTCGGAGACCTAGGCGACGAGCCGCGGCTGGTCGAGGACCTCCGCAAATCCCACGTCCGCGTAGTTGCACTGTGGCACGGCTCACACCATCGGGGTCACGGATTCCCGACAGTCAGCGTCGATAACCGCGCCGGCATCCGCGCGGCACTGGCGCATCTCACGGCGCTCGGGCACAGGCGCATCGCCTTCGTCGGCGGCGACTCGCACGAGGACATCCGAGATCGCAAGGCAGCCTACGTCGAATATCTCGCCAAGGCCGGAATCGAGCAGCTCGACGGCTACATCCGCGATGTACCCAATGGGATCGCCGGCGGCGAAAGCGCGCTCTCAGCACTGTTGCGGTTGCCCCAGCCGCCGACCGCGATCCTCGCGGCGACCGACATCCTCGCGATGGGCGCGATCCACGCCGCCTACGAAAGTGGCGTTGCAGTGCCCGAGCAGTTGTCGTTCGTCGGCTTTGACGACATCCCGATTGCAGCGGCCGCCGTGCCGAGCCTGACAACCGTGCAGATGCCGATGGCCAAAATCGTCTCGGCCGGCGTCGAGCTGGCTGTCGGTGATGCGGCATGGTCGGCCAACGACGGCCAGGAGCTCCCACGGCTCGTGTTCAAGCCGAAGTTGGTTGTGCGTCGCTCGACGGCGACCGCGCAAACGAAGCGGCCGCAGCGCCCTTGAACCGGCGACGGCGCGGGTGCGGTGATTGACCGTGCCTGCATACGTATGCTTAGATGCGTTTGCAATGGGAGTAGGAGTGGGTGCTCGGACGGAGCGGTCGCCACGAGCGCGGCGCGCTGCGTACGCGATCGGGATCGATTTCGGCACCGAGTCTGGGCGCGTGCTGCTGCTCGACCTGGGCACTGGCGCCGAGGCCGGTGTCGCCGTCGTGCGCTACGCACGCGGTGTCATCGACCGCCGTCTGCCTGAGAGCGACGAGGAGCTGCCAAGCGACTGGGCGCTGCAGGATCCCGACGACTGGCGCGCCGTCATCGAGACCGGGATTCCGGAGGTGCTCGCCGTGTCGGGCGTGGCAGGGCGAGACGTCGTTGGCATCGGGATCGACTTCACGTGCTGCACTGTCCTCCCGGTGACGGGCGACGGGACGCCGCTGTCCTCGCTCGCCCCCTGGAGAGCGCGCCCGCACGCCTGGCCGAAGCTGTGGAAGCACCACGCAGCGCAGCCGGTCGCCGACCGCCTCAACGAGGTCGCGCGCGAACGCGATGAGCCGTTCCTCGCTCGGTACGGCGGCAAGGTGTCCTCGGAGTGGTACTACCCGAAGCTGATCGAGCTCTGGCTCGAAGACCGCGAGGTCTACGACGCCGCGTACGGCTTCGTCGAGGCTTGCGACTGGATCGCCTGGCAGCTGACTGGGCAGGAGCGCCGCGCGGCATGCTCTGCCGGCTACAAGGCGTTCTGGTCTCCAAGCGACGGGCTGCCTTCGAGCGAGTTCTTCGCCGCCGCCTATCCCGGCTTTGACGATCCTGCTGCGAAGCTCGGCGCGCAGTTCTTTCCGCCCGGCGTTCGCGCGGGAACCCTGCGGCCGGAGCTTGCTGAGCGCGTCGGCCTCGATGCTTCCGTCGCGGTCGCGGTGGGGAACGTCGACTCGTTCGTCTCGGTGCCTGGCGCGGGCGTGCTCGATCCGATGAGCTTTCTGATTGTCATTGGCACCTCGATCTGCGATGTGGTCGTCGATCCACGCGAGATCCTGCTGCCCGGGATCACCGGCGTTGTCAAGGACGGAGTACTCCCGGGCTTCTACGGCTACGAAGCCGGCCAGGCCGCGGTCGGCGACATGCTGGCGTGGTTCGTCGGGCTGCTGGGCGCCACGGACCGGGCCGAGCGCTACGTCGAGCTCGAGCGTGATGCCGCAGAGCTGCGGCCAGGGGCAAGCGGGCTACTGGCCCTCGACTGGTGGAATGGCAACCGCACGATCCTCGCCGACGCCGACTTGAGCGGGGTCCTCTGCGGACTGACGCTCCAGACAACAGCGTCTGAGATCTACCGCGCGCTGCTCGAGTCGATCGGGTTCGGGAACCGGCGGATCGTCGACAACTTCGAGGAGCACGGAATCGAGCTCAAGCGGTTCGTCGCCTGCGGCGGTATCGCCGAACGGAGCCCGCTGACGATGCAGCTGCTCGCGGATACGAGCGGCCGACAGGTGGCGGTGCCGGGCTCGACCGAGATCCCCGCCCGCGGTGCGGCGCTGTTCGGCGCGGTTGCGGCCGGTGCCGAGGCCGGCGGCTTCGCCGACATCATGGACGCGATCAACGCCCTCTCGCCAGCGATCGGAGCCACCTACGAACCCGATCCTGCGGCGGTCGCGGTCTATGAACAGCTTTACCCGCTCTACGGCCGGCTCCATGACACGCTCGGCCGCCAGCCGGCCGAGCTCCTGCACGAGTTGAAGCGGATTCGAGAGAGCAGCGCGCCGCGCGGCGCCCGCCAGGCGGAGACGGTGGCGATATGAGCCCGCAGAATCTCCCGGCGCTCGCGCCGCTGTACCTCGTGCGAGAGTTCGACGTCGAGATGATCCGCGCGATGAACGAGCCTTGGCGATGAGCACGATCGCCGAGGTCCGCCAGGATGTCGCGGCGTTGCACAGCGAGCTCACGCGCAGCGGCCTCGTCGCCTGGACGAGCGGCAACATCTCGGCGCGCGTTCCCGGTAGCGAGCTGATCGTGATCAAGCCGAGCGGGTTGGGCTACGACGAGCTGACGCCCGAGTCGATGGTGGTCGTCGATCTTCATGGCAATGTCGTCGAAGGCGAGCTCACGCCGTCGAGCGACACCGCGACCCACGCCTACGTCTACCGATCGCTCGATGGAGTCGGTGGGATCGCGCACACGCACAGCCCGTATGCGACGGCGTGGGCGGCCTGCGGCCAGCCGATTCCCTGCGTCCTGACGGCGATGGCCGACGAGTTCGGCGGCGAGATCCCGATCGGGCCGTTCGCGCGAATCGGCGGCGAGGAGATCGGTGTCGGCATCGTCGAGACGCTCGCGGGCAGTCGCTCGCCGGCCGTCCTGATGCGTAACCACGGCGTATTTACGATTGGAGCAAGCGCGCGCGCCGCGGTCAAGGCGGCCGTGATGTGCGAGGACGTCGCGCGGACGACGCTGCTCGCTCGCTCGCTCGGCGATCCCCGACCGCTTGCCGTCGGCGACATCGACGCGCTCTATGAGCGCTATCAGAACGTTTACGGGCAGCGGGCGGCCGGCCCGGGCGCAGGCCAGGAGACGGCGTGAGCACCAAGCCTCTGGGCCAGTACGAGGTCTGGTTCGTTCCGGGTAGCCATGCGCTCTACGGCGATGCGGCGCTGGCGCAGGTTGACGCAAACGCCCGCGAGATCGCCGCAGCACTCGACGCGGCGCCCGAGCTGCCGGTCCGGGTGGTCGTCAAGCCGGTCGTCATCTCACCCGAGGCGATCCGACAGATCTGCGTCGAGGCCGGCGCCGCCGAGGCCTGCGTCGGCGTGATCGTCTGGATGCACACGTTCTCTCCGGCCAAGATGTGGATCGCGGGTCTCGCCGCGCTGCGCAAGCCGCTGCTTCACCTGCACACCCAGCTCAACGCCGCGCTGCCCTGGGCGGAGATCGACATGGACTACATGAATCTCCACCAATCGGCGCACGGCGACCGCGAGTTCGGCTTCATCGCGACGCGGATGGGTCTCAGGCGCAAGACCGTGGCCGGGCATTGGAGCGATCCTGTGACGCGCAAGCGGATCGGCTCATGGTCGCGTGCCGCGTGCGGCTGGAACGAAGCCCAACATCTCAACGTCGCGCGCTTCGGCGACAACATGCGCCAGGTCGCCGTCACCGAAGGGGACAAGGTCGCCGCCCAGATGCAGCTCGGCTTTGCCGTTAACTCCTACGGTGTCGGCGATCTGGTCGACGCGATCACGGCCGTCGACAACCTGACGATCGACAAGCTCGTAGGGGAATACGAGTCCTCCTACTCGCTCGCGGGCGAGCTGGCAAGCGACGGCGGGCGGCGCGACTCGCTGCGCGAAGCGGCCCGGATCGAGGCTGGTCTGCGCCAGTTCCTCGAGCGCGGCGGCTTCGGCGCCTTTACGGACACGTTCGAGGACCTGCACGGCCTGGCGCAGCTGCCCGGGATCGCAGCCCAGCGACTGATGGCGGACGGTTACGGCTTCGGTGCCGAGGGCGACTGGAAGACCGCGGCTCTGCTGCGGATTCTCAAGGTGATGGCAGCCGGCCTCGAGGGCGGGACCTCGTTCATGGAGGACTACACCTACGACCTGTCCGCGGATCCGCCGTTGATCCTCGGCTCGCACATGCTCGAAGTCTGCCCCTCGATCGCTGCGGGCCAGCCGTCATGTGAGATCCACCCGCTTTCGATCGGCGGGCGCGAGGATCCGGTGAGGCTCGTCTTCGACGCCGCCGCCGGCCCCGGGGTGGTCGTGGCGATTCTCGACCTCGGCGACCGCTTCCGCCTGCTCGTCAACGAAATCGATGTCATCGCGCCGCCGCAGCCACTGCCCAAGCTCCCGGTCGCAAGGGCGCTCTGGCAGCCGCGTCCCGACTTCACGACGGCTTGCGAGGCATGGCTCGCCGCGGGCGGACCACACCACACTGTCCTCAGCGCCGCGCTCGACGCCGATGCGATCGCCGACTTCGCGGAGATCGCCGGCGTCGAGTTGCTGCGAATCGACGCAGCGACGCAGATCCGCCGGTTTCACGATGAACTGCGTTGGAACCAGGCGTACTACCGCGTGGCGCAGGGCTCCTGAGTCCCGCCACGGCGGTTGGGTCAGCGCCAGCCCTCGCCCGAGCGCTGGCAGTGGCATACCTGTGCTTTCATCCGTCCGGGATGGTGCCAGCGCTTCCAGCGGCGAGCGGTTTCCGGTGGCGATCGCGCTGCTGAGACCAAGCCACGGCGCGTGCGGAAGACAGTCCGTGGATGGTCGACGGTGAGCCGCCGGCCCGGCCATTCGCGGCCGGTCACTATGAACGAGGTCGCCGCTGCCGCCGGCGTCGCGCAGAGCACCGTGTCGCGAATCCTCAACAACGCGCCGGGGAGCACGTCCGCGAAGACCCGCGAGCGCGTCGAGGCGATTGCGAAGGAGCTCGGCTACAGCCCGCATCCCGGGGCCCGAGCTATGCGCGGCGCGCCGACGATGTTGCTCGGCGCGGTCGTCCGTGACATCACCGATCCATTCTTCGGCGGCGGCATCGAGGCACTTACGATCGCGGCCAAGGAGCGCGGCTACTCGGTCGTGCTTGGCTCGGCTCACGCCCGGACCGATGAGGCGTTGGCGCTGGCGGCCGTGCTCGAGGCGCGCCAGTGTGACGCGATCGTCCTCGTTGGCGGTCTGCCCGACGATTTGGAAACGAGGCTGTTGAGCGCCTCGAGTGGAGTGACGCAAAGCAGGATGCGACGCCGCAGGCGAAGGCGCGCGGCATCAGCCGGCGTGCAGCACTCGGTGGCGGTGCCGGCGCGATGGCTGCGTTCATGCTGAGCCCGGCGGCGCAAGCGCTTGCCGCGTCCAACGCCGGCATCTTCGGCTCGCAGAAGAAGTATCACTTCGTGTTCGTCAACCACGTGACGACGCCCACGTTCTTCGTGCCGACGATCTACGGCATCGAGGACGCGTGCAACCTGCTGGGCTGTACCTACCAGTGGACCGGCTCGGAGAACAGCAACGTCGCGCAGATGGTTACCGCGTTCAACACCGCGATAACCTCCGCCGCGGACGGCATTGCTTGCGCGATGATCGACCCGAAGGCGTTCAACGCGCCGGTCTCGACGGCGCTGGGGAAGGGCATTCCCGTCCTTTCCTACAACGCCGACGAGCCCAACGGCCGCCTCGCCTACATCGGCGAGGATCTCGAGCAGTCCGGGGTGCTCCTGGGCGGCCACATTCTCGACCTCGTCGGCTCGGGGGACGTGGCGGTCTTCATCGCCACGCCCGGTACGGCAAACATCCAGCCGCGCGCGACCGGCGTGCTGTCGGCGCTGAAGGGCACGAAGGTCCACGCCACGCAGTTCGCCTCAGGCGCATTGCAGCCGCAGGAGCTCTCGAGTATCGAGGCATTTTGGCTCGGGCACACCAGCTACAAGGGCCTCTTCGCGGTCGACTCCGGCAGCACGATCAGCGTCGGCCAGACGATCCAGAAGTACAACCTGAAGGGCAAGGTCAAGAGTGGCGGCTACGACCTCACGGTCCCGACGCCGACGCTTCTCAAGGAAGGGTTCCTGGACGTCACGATCGACCAGCAGCCCTACCTGCAGGGCTTCCTGCCGGTCCTCGAGATGTTCCTGTACCACGCGTCCGACGGGCTGAGCGGCATCGCCGACGTCAACACGGGTCTGAAGTTCGTCACCCCGGCGACCGTCGGCGACTATGTCTCGAAGCAGAGCCGCTTCGAGGGCAGCTCGACCAAGGCCGGGGTTTCCTAGAGCGCGGCGCGGGTTAGTTGGCGGTTGATCGATGTCCAGCACGGCCGCCAACGAGCCCCCGGCGAGCGCCCCAGCGGGGGGGTCAGAGCAAACCGACTCGGCCCCTCGCCACGGGCCCGTTCCCGCCTGGGAGCTGATCAAGCGCTTCCTCACGGCGCGGGAGGGCAGCATCGTCGTTGTGACGATTCTGCTGGCGCTGTACTTCGCGATCAGCCTGCCGGCGTCGAGCAACTTCGTCACCGTCGCGAACTTCAAGAGCCTGCTGCCGTACTTCGCGCCGTACGGGATCCTCGCCGCGGGCGAGGTCTTCGTGATGATCAACGGCGAGATCGACCTCTCGATCGGCGGCGTCTACCTGTTCGCGCCGCTGATGTTCTACGAGATCGTCGGCGGCGGGATACCGTGGCTGCCCGCCGTGATCCTCACGATGGCGATCTGCTGCGTGATCGGCGCGGTCAACGGCTTCATCATCGCGGTTCTCAACGTCAACTCGTTCATCGCGACGCTCGGGTCGCTGTTCACGCTCAGCGGCCTCACGCTGATCATCTCCCATGCGGAGCAACTGGAGATGCCCGGAGCCACTGTCACCAGCAACGCCAGCGGGAACCACACCACGACGTTTGCCAATGTGTTCGGTGCGGGCACCTACTCGGAGTTGATCTGGGCGGTCGTCATCGTCTTTGTGTTGCAGGCCGCGCTGACGCGTACCCGCTGGGGTCTGCACACGATCGCGATCGGCTCGAACCGGATCGCCGCCGCCGAGGCTGGCGTCAAGGTCCGCTGGGTGCTGATCCGCAACTTCGTCGTCTGCAGCGCCTGCGCCGGGCTCGTCGGCGTGCTCGAGTCCGTCCGCACTGACTCGATCACACCCGATCCCGGGTCGGCCAACCAGCTCCTGCTCTACGCGATCGCCGCCGCCGTGATCGGCGGCACGCTGCTCGCCGGCGGGTCGGGAACGGTGATCGGCGCGATGATCGGCGCCCTCTTCCTCGGCGTCTTGCAGGACGGTCTCGCGATCAAGGGCGTCAACGCCGACTACCTGGACTTCTACCTCGGCCTCGCGATCCTGCTCGCGATGGCGGTCAACGTCTACATCGGGCGCGCGCGCAGGCGGTCAGGCGTTGGCTGAGCAGCCCGTACCGGGAGAGATGATCGTCGCACCGGCCTCGGCCGACGACGACGTGCTGCGCGTCGAGCACCTCGCGAAGAGCTTTGGCCCGGTGACCGCGCTGCGCGACGTCAGCCTGCACCTGAAGAAGGGCGAGGTGCTCGGCCTGCTCGGCGACAACGGCGCCGGCAAGTCGACGCTCGTCAAGACGATCTGCGGCTTCCAGAAGCAGGACACAGGCCAGATGTGGCTCCACGGCCAGCCCTACGAGCCGCGCAACGTCCAGCAGGCCCGCGCACTCGGGGTCGACGTCGTCTACCAGGACCTCGCCCTGATCGACGAGCTGAGCGTCTACCAGAACATGTTCCTCTGCCGTGAGGAACGCCGCCGCGGCCTGCCGTTTCTCGACCGGCGCAAGATGAAGCGCGAGGCGCGTACGGCACTCGATGAGATCGGCATCCACCTGCCGCGCCTCGACGTCCCGGTCGCGCGCCTGTCCGGCGGCCAGCGCCAATCGATCGCCGTGGCGCGCGGCGTCTACTCCGAGGCCGACGTGCTGCTGCTCGACGAGCCGCTCGCCGCGATGGGCGCGAAGGAGGGGGCGATGATCCTCGAGCTGATCGCGCGCCTCAAGCAGGAGGGAAAGCTCTCGATGATCATCATCCTCCACAACTACGTGCAGGTCTTCGACTCGTGCGACCGCGTGAACATGATCGTCGACGGCGTGGTCGCCTTCGACAAACCGACGAGCGAGACGTCTGTCGAGGAGCTCAACGAGATCGTCGTCGACCAGTACCGCCGTGCGCGAGCCCTGGCGCGGGCGGAGGAGGCGGCGCAAGCTGCCGCCGCACCGGTCGAGGACTAGTCGCGCCAGCAGGCGATGGCGATGACCGACCCCTACGAAGCAACGCCGGACGACCGCTTCAGCTTCGGGCTCTGGACCGTCGGCCATCGCGGACAGGACCCGTTCGGACTGCCGACGCGACCGCCGATCGAACCGGAGGAGATCGCCGCGCGACTGGCCGAGGTCGGCGCCTGGGGCGTATCGCTGCACGACGACGACCTCGTGCCGTTCGGCTCGCCACTCGCCGAGCGCGACCGGATCGTCAAGCGCTTCGCTGCGGCGGTCGCCGGCGCCGGACTCTGCGTGCCGATGACCACGGTCAACCTCTTCAGCCAGCCGGTCTTCCGCGACGGCGCACTGACCGCCGCTGATCCGGCCGTCCGGCGCTTCGCGCTGCGCAAGGCGACCGCTGCGATCGACACCGGCGCCGAGCTCGGGGCGTCGCTCTTCGTGCTCTGGGGTGGGCGCGAAGGAGTCGAGTCAGCTGCCGCCCGCGATCCCCGCGTCGCGCTCGAGCGCTACCGCGAGGGCGTCGAGTTCCTCTGCGAGTACGTGCTCGCCCAGGGCCTCGAAGCACGTATCGCACTCGAGGCAAAGCCGAACGAGCCGCGCGGCCACATCTACCTGCCGACGACCGGGCACATGCTGCACTTCATCGAAACCCTCAGCCATCCCGAGATGGTCGGGGTGAACCCGGAGATGGCGCACGAGTCGATGGCCGGGCTTTCCTTCTCGGCCGCGGTCGGACAGGCGCTCTGGGCCGACAAGCTCTTCCACGTCGACCTCAACTCGCAGAACGGGCCGCGCTTCGATCAGGACTTCCGCTTCGGCGCCGAGGACCTCAAGGAGGCGTTTCTAACCGTGCGGCTGCTCGAGCGGGCCGGCTACGCCGGTCCGCGGCACTTCGATGCGCGCGCCTACCGCAGCGAGGACGACGGCGAGGTTTATGCAGCCTTCGCGCGCGGCTGCATCCGCAACTACAAGATCCTCGCGGCAAAGGCCGCAGCATTCGATGCTGACCCGACGATCCGCGAGGCGTGCGAGCGCGCCGGCGCAGCGCAGTTGTCCGAGCCAACGCCCGCCTTCTCGCCCGAGACACTCGCGGGGATTCGCGCCGAGGACTTCACCGATCTGCTCTCGAGCCGTGAAGGCCGCCACCACGAACGCGCCGACCAGCTGATGATCGAGCTGATCTTCGGCGTCTAGCCAGGCCGGCCGCTGCGCAGCTCGGCCAGTGCCGGGTAGAGCGCTTCGAACGCTGGTCGCAGAGCCGCGTATGCGCTCGTCAACGCGGGGTCCGGATCGATCGTCTGCGTAGTCCGTACGCACGCGGCGACCGCCTCACGCGGATCGGCGAAGACGCCCGCTGCGACACCACCGAGGAGGGCAGCTCCATATGCCGCGCCGGCGTCGACGGCTGTCCGTTCGAGCGGCAGCTCGAGGACCGCCGCGAGGATCGAAAGCCACAGCGCGCCGCGTGAGCCACCGCCAGACACCCGCGTGCGCCCGGGGGCGTGGCCGTCAGCGTGAACGAGATCGAGACAGTCGCGCAGCGCGAAGGCGACACCTTCTAGCACGGCACGCACCAGCGCCCCGCGATCGTGACGCAGGCTCAGGCCGATCAGCGCCCCGCGGGCGTCGGGGTCGGCGTGCGGCGTCCGCTCGCCGGCCAGGTAGGGCGCGAACAGCAGCCCCTCGACGCCCGGCTCCCAGCGCGCCGCCTCAGCCAGCAGCGACGCATACTCGAGCTCGCCGCCGAGGACGTCGTGCAGCCAGCGCAGCGAGCCGGCCGCCGAGAGGATCACTCCCATCACATGCCACGTCGACGGCACGGCGTGGCAGAACGAATGCAAGCTCCCATCAGCCGAGTAGCTGTCGCGGGCCGCGAAGACGACACCACTCGTGCCGAGCACGATCGATGCCGGTCCCTGCTGGCCGATCACGCCGACGCCGAGCGCGCCCGCGGCCTGGTCGCCCGCGCCGGCGGCAACCGGGACGCCGGCGGCCGTGCGGCCACTGGTGGCAGCGGACTCGAGGGCGACCGGAAGCCATGCCGGCGGCACGCCGAGCGCGTCGAGGAGCTCGCCGCTCCAGCTGCGCGCGGCGACATCGAACAGCAGCGTGCCCGAGGCGTCACTGACGTCGCTGACGCGCTCGCCACAGAGCCGCAGGCGGACGTAGTCCTTGGGTAACAGGACTGAGCGGATCTGTCCGTAGATCTCGGGTTCGTGCTCGGCAAGCCAGAGCAGCTTCGGCGCCGTGAAGCCGGCGCGCGCGCGATTGCCACACAGCTCGATCAGGCGATCGACGCCGACACGCTGCTCGATCAGCTCACACTCACGCTGGGCCCGACCGTCATTCCAGAGGATCGCCGGGCGCAACGGGCGGTCGTCGCCACCGAGCGCCACCAGGCCGTGCATCTGACCACTCAGGCCGATCCCATCGGCGCCGTCAGCGCCGAGCTCACCCAGCACCGCCTCCGTTGCCTGCCACCACAACTCCGGGTCCTGCTCAGCCCACCCAGGCCGCGGTGTGTCGAACGCGTAGGACCGCTCAGCCTCCGCCAACACGTCGCCGTGCTCGTCGATCACGAGGCCTTTCAGCGACGACGTTCCGACATCGAGACCGATCAGCCTGGTCATCACTCGGCTCTATGCCCCGTGGCGGGCGGCCCACTCGGCGGCCATCCGCACGAAGAGCGCCGGCGGTGGTGGGGCCGGGCGGGTCGGGTCGAATTCGCGGTAGAGCGTCTCGACGTTGACGACGATCCGTTCGCGATCGCCCCAGTCGCTGAATTCGCCGAGGTCGATGTCGTCGGCCGCCGCCTCGGCGTCGAGACCGGCGTCGAAGCGCAGCCGGGCTTCATCGTGGAGGTAGGTGAGGTAGCGGCGTGTGCTGTCGAGTGCTGATACGTCGCTGATCGGTCCGTGGCCGGGGACGAGGACCTTTGGCGAGAGGTCGGCGATTGTCGTGCATGCGGCGAGCCAGTTGGCGACGGGTCCGTGCCACATGATCGGTGTGCCTTGGGCGAACAGGATGTCGCCGGTGAAGACGACGTCGGCGTCGGGCACGTGCAGGATCGCGTCGCCCGCGGTGTGGGCCGGTCCGACCTCGATCAGCGTGACCGGGCGGCCGCCGACGCGCAGATCGATTCGTCCTTCGAACAGCTCGCTGGGCGGGCGCAGCTCGACCTCATCGAAATCGAAACGGCCGAACGTGCGCGCCCAGAACGCCTGCCAGGCGGGGGAGTCCGCGACGTGCTCGAGTCCCGCGACGACCGAGGGCCCCGCTGCGCGGAGCTCGGCGTCGGCGGCGCGCGTCGCATAAAGCGGGATGTCGTGGGGCAGCAGCTGGTTGCCGAAGCAGTGGTCGCCGTTGCCGTGGGTGTTCATCGCCGCGGCGATCGGGCGCCCGTCGGTCACTGCTGCCAGAGCGTCGGACATCTCGCGCGCGCAACGCAGATCGAACAGCGTGTCAACCAGCAGCGAGCTGTCGCTCGCGGTGACCAGCCCCGCGTTGCTCCAGCCCCAGCCGCCGTCGGGCTGGAGGTAGGCGAACAGGCCGTCGCCGACCTCGTGCAGCCCGCGCGTAAAGATCATCGCTGTGCTGTTCCTCACCAAGGGCAGGAGCCTCGCGAAGGATCATAAGACGGTGAAGACCCGCGACGTGAACTATTGCCGCCGCGTCCTTGCCGCCGAGCGCCCGTGGGATAGGGTCATCCGTGCATGAAGATCCTCTACACGATCACCGACGAGGCTCCGGCGCTCGCGACGCAGTCGCTGTTCCCGGTGCTCCAAGCGTTCGCCGCCGCGGCGGACGTTGAGGTCGAGCCCCGCGATATCTCGCTCGCCGCCCGGATTCTCGCGCAGTTCCCGGACCGGCTCACGGCGCAACAGCGCGTTCCGGACACGCTCGGCGAGCTCGGCGAGCTGGCGAAGACGCCGGAGGCCAACATCATCAAGCTGCCGAACATCAGCGCCTCGTTGCCGCAGCTGAAGGCGGCGATCACCGAACTTCAGGGCAAGGGCTACGCGGTCCCCGACTACCCCGATGAGCCGACCAGCGACGAACAGCGGGCGGACCGCGCGAGCTACGACCGGGTCAAAGGGAGCGCGGTCAACCCGGTGCTGCGCGAGGGCAACTCCGATCGTCGAGCGCCCGCCTCGGTCAAGGCCTACGCGCGCAAGCATCCACACTCGATGGGTGCCTGGTCGCCGAGCTCGCGCTCGCATGTCTCGACGATGAGCGACGGCGACTTCCGCTCGACCGAGCAATCGGTGACGGTCGAGCAGGCGGGGACCGTGAGGATCGAGCACGCCGCTGCCGACGGCTCCGTCACGATCCTCAAGGAGTCAACGCCGGTGCTTGCTGGCGAGGTGCTCGACGCGGCGGTGATGCGCCGCGCCGCGCTCGACGCTTTCTTCGCCGAGCAGATCGCCGCGGCGAAGGAGCAGGGCGTGCTCTTCTCCGTTCACCTCAAGGCGACGATGATGAAGGTCTCTGACCCGATCATCTTCGGCCACGCGGTGCGCGCCTACTTCAGCGAGTTGTTCGCCGACCATGGCGCCGCGCTCGCCGCCGCCGGCATCGATCCCGACGACGGCATGGCCTCGCTGGCGAGCGCGATCGGCGCGCTGCCGGAGGCTGAGCGCGCCGCGGTGCAGGCGGCGATCGATGCTGCCTACGCGACGGGCCCGGCGCTGGCGATGGTCGACTCCGACCGCGGCATCACGAACCTGCACGTGCCGAGCGACGTGATCATCGACGCTTCGATTCCTGCCGCGATCCGGGCTTCCGGCCAGATGTGGAACGCGAGCGGCGAGCAGCAGGATACGAACTTCGTCATCCCCGACCACTCCTACGCGGCGGTCTATGCAGAGACGATCGACTATTGCCGCGAGCACGGCGCGTTCGATCCAGCCACCATGGGCACCACCCCGAACGTCGGCCTGATGGCGCAGGCCGCCGAGGAGTACGGGTCCCACGACAAGACATTCGAGATCGCGAGCGCGGGCAGCGTCCGTGTTGTCGATGCCACCGGGGCGACGCTGATCGAGCACGCCGTGCAGGAAGGCGACATCTGGCGGATGTGCCAGACGAAGGATGCGGCGATCCAGGACTGGGTGCGCCTCGCCATCGCTCGTGCGCGCACGAGCGGGATGCCCGCTGTCTTCTGGCTCGATCAGACCCGCCCGCACGACATTGAGCTTCTGCGCAAGGTGCGCCCGGCGCTCGACGAGCTCGACACCGACGGCCTGCAGATCGAGATTCTCGCTGTCGCTGCAGCCACCCGGTTCACGCTCGACCGTGCGCGCCGCGGCGAGGACACGATCTCGGTCACAGGCAACGTGCTGCGTGACTACCTGACCGATCTCTTCCCGATCCTCGAGCTCGGCACGAGCGCGAAGATGCTCTCGATCGTGCCGCTGATGAGCGGCGGCGGGATGTTCGAGACCGGCGCCGGTGGATCGGCGCCGAAGCATGTGCAGCAGTTCGTCAGGGAGAACCACCTGCGCTGGGATTCGCTCGGCGAGTTTCTCGCGCTCGTTCCGTCCTTCGAGCTGCTCGCCGAGAAAGACGAGAAGCCGCGCGCCAGGCTGCTCGCGGACACGCTCGATCGCGCTACCGGCCGGCTCCTCGAGGAGAACCGCTCGCCGTCGCGCAAGGTCGGCGAACTCGACAATCGCGGCAGCCACTTCTACCTCGCGCTCTACTGGGCGCAGGAGCTAGCATCCCAGGACGAGGATGCGGCGCTCGCGACACGCTTCGCCGCGCTGGCCGAGCTCCTCGGCACGAGCGAGGCGACGATCCTCGAGGAGCTCAACACGGTGCAGGGCTCGCCAGTCGACATCGGCGGTTATTTCTGGACGAATCAGCAGTTGGTGGTGGCGGCGATGCGGCCGAGCAGGACGCTGCTCGACGCGCTCGCGAGCCTGTAGATCGGGGCGAGGTCTGGCCGCCAGACCTGGCCGCTCATGCCGACTCAGACTTGCCGAGCGCCGCACCCACGGGGGCGCGGTCGCCTGTCACCGTGCCGGCGATCTGGCGCTCGAGGGCTGCTCGTAGGACGAGCGCGGTGATCGGCTTGTTGAGGTAGTCGTCCATCCCGGCGGCGAGGCAGCGCTCGCGGTCCCCGGGAACCGCGTAGGCGGTCAGCGCGAGGATCGGAAGGTGGGCGGGCGCGCATTCACGGCGCCGAATCTCGCGCGTCGCCTCGTAGCCGTCCATGCCCGGCATCTGGCAGTCCATCAGGACGGCGGCGTATTGGTTCCGCTCGATCGCGACGAGGGCCTCGTAGCCGTCGCCGGCAAGCTCGGCCTCGTAGCCGATCGCTTCGAGGATGCCGACCGCGACGATCTGGTTGATCTCGTTGTCGTCGACAACGAGGATCAGCTGCTCGGAACCGGCCGCGGGTCGCGGCGCGGCAACGGCCTCGAGCCGGGGGGTCTCGCCCTCGGCCGTCGGCAGCGGGAGCTCGAACCAGAACGTGCTGCCCTGCCCGGGTTCACTCGAGGCGCCGATCTGGCCGCCCATCGACTCGATCAGCCGTGCCGAGATCGTCAGGCCGAGGCCGGTGCCGCCGTGCCTGCGCGAGGTCGAGTTGTCGGCCTGCGTGAACGGTTGGAACAGCCACTCCAGCGTTTGCGGGTCGAGCCCGATGCCGGTGTCGCTGACCTCGACGCGCACACGGCTCGTGTCGGCCAGCGGCGTTGCAGTCACCACGACGGTGACCGTGCCCTCGTCGGTGAATTTGATCGCGTTGGCGAGCAGATTCGTGACGACCTGACGGACTCGTGGGCCATCGCCACGCAGCAATGACGGCACAGCGCTATCGATCGTGACCGCAAGCTCGATGTCCGTCTCCTGCGCCGCTATGACCAGCATCGCGCAGGCCTCGTCGATGATGTCGCGGATCGAGAAGTCGGCCTCGTTGAGGTCGAGCTTTCCGGCCTCGATCTTCGAGTAGTCGAGGATGTCGCCGATCACCAGCAGCAGCCCTTCCGCGGCCGCGTGCGCGAGTCCGATGTGCTCGCGCTGCTGCGGCTCGAGGTCAGTGTCCAACACGAGCTCGGTCAGGCCGATCACGCCGCTCAACGGCGTCCGCAGCTCGTGGCTGACGGTCGCCACGAACATCGACTTGGCGTTGGATGCCTCGATCGCTCGGTCACGCGAGACCTCGCTCGCTCGCGCCGAACGCCGTGCCTCCTCACCAGCCGCGGCTGAGCGAAGGTAGAAGTAGACAAACGCCAGCAGCAGCAGCAGCATCGCAACAGCCGAGCCGATCTTGGCCTCGGTGCGCGCGGACGAAGCTCCGGCACCATCCTGGCGGCTGATGTCGTTGAGATCGGCCAGCAGCGCGGCGCTGTGGGCGGCGAGGGCCTTGTGCAGCGTGGGAACCAGCGCCGGCTCACGCACGGCAACGACCGATAGCCCTTGCACGGCAGCGCGGTAGATCCGCGCGACGATCGGCTCGAGCGCCGTCAGGTCGGACTCGCCAGCGGTCCGTAACGCCCGCGGCACGTTGCGCTGCGAGGTGCTCATCAGGCCGCGCGAGATGGACTGCTCATCCCTGCGGATCCGGGCCAGGATCTGCGGCGGCGAGCCGCCGGCCTGCGGATCGGCGTTGAAGGGAGCGGACTGGAGATCGGAGAGCGAGAGCGTCAGCGCACTGATCTGCAGCTGTGCCTCGCGGTGTGCCCGGCCCTGCGCCAGGACCGTCCAGACGCCAGCAATCGCCCCCATCGTCAGGATGAGCGCGATAACCGGTACGAACACCCTGGAGCGGATTATGTTCACGAGCAACCTGGCATCGGCCGCTTACGCGGCAACCTGAAGTAAGCGGCGCATACGCGGACGACAGTTGTCCCGCTCTTGTGGCGGTTAGAGCCGTCCACCAAGCGCTGGCGGACGACGCGGGCGGCTACGTGATCTCGATTGTCAGTCGACCCGAGACGACGTGGGTGCCGCCCGTGACAACGTTGCGCTCCGTGCCCGCCTCGCGAATCACCGGTGCGGACTCTCCTGTGATCGTCGATTCCTCGACCATCGCCACGCCGTCGATGACGGTTCCGTCGCTGGCGATCATCTCGCCGGGACCGACGACCAGGACTTCGCCGACGACCAGGTCGAAGGCCATCTTGGTCGTACCGTCGAGCAGCGTCGCATGCGTCTCGGCCGGTACGGCGCTGGTCGACCGGCGGGCCGGCGGTCGCGGCTCGGATCCGAGTCTTGACCGCAGCGCCCCGAACCCGCCTTGGCGTGGGCGTCTGCCTCGTCCCTCGGGCATGCCCTAACGATACCGGCGACTCATCGGCGATTCGGGCGTGACGGTCACAGGCGGCGCCTACCTCGCTCCCGACGCTCGTGCGGGCTCGCGCGTGCCCAATGGCGTCTCCGCAAGGTGCTTACACAGCTCTACTACGGACTCGAACACGGCGCTGGCGTCTCGGAGACCGACGCAGTCGGTGTCGCTGCGTGCTTTCCCCATCCGGCGTTGAACTGCACCGGCGGACGGCGTTGCTCCAACGCCGTCCGCCGGTTGATTCGATAATTCGGGTTATCTGAGCGGCGTGCTACCGGCCGTACCAGCGGCGCCGCCCGCTCCCAAGTCCCGACTCGGCGCTGCCGATGACGAAGCCGAGCGCCCACAGAACCAGTGCGGCAATCAGTACGAACCACAGGACATGCGCGGCAAAGCCAAGCCCGCCGAACACGGCGAGGATCAGCAGTAAGACGATGAGTGCGAACATTGAGCGTGTCTCCTTGAGTCGTGTGACAGAGATCTCGGACGCGCCTCGTGCTTTTCGCACGTCCCTCTGATCGTGTGTGTTGCCTGCTTCGTGGCTACCCGCCCGCCTGCGGCGGAAACATCCAGTGGCGGGCAGCATCGGCAACACAGCCGCGCGTTGGGCTGGGGGTGTGGAGCTGGCCGTAACGGGCAGTGGCGAGCGCGTCGCCTAGGAGGCGGGCGTGCCGTTGGCCCGCCCGGGCGTTCCGACTTCAGCCCGCTGAGCGCGCCTTGCGCGAGCGCCCCGAGCCCGCTCCGTGCCGCTTCAACCAGACCGCCGCCTCGGGAGTTTCGACCACGAAGCTGAAGCTCTCCTGCAGGTACAGATGGACAGCCTCGGCGTCATGGCTTGCGTAGCCAACGGCCAGGTCCTGCCCGGACTCAAAGCGGTAATCACCGCCACGCAGGCTCAGAACGACGCCGCCGCTGACGCCTGGACCCCAGACGATCGGGCCACCGAGGATCTGACGGAGGTGATCGAGCAGCGGGTAACCACCGTGCTCGGCGGACTCGATCACGCGCGTGTACTCATCGCGACTCAGCAGTAGCGCGTAGGGACCAGCGATACCGCGGCGAAGCAGCAACTCCGCCGCCTGTGCCACCGGGCGGGGGTAGGCATCGGTGCTGTCGGCGAGCGGTGATCCTTCGTGCGGCGAGGTCTCGGCGATCCCAGAAATCGCGGCCTCAGTCCAGCCATGGACGACGGCCGCGTTCTCGGCGACGGCGAGCCTGTAGGCGGCCGCGTCGAGATCGTCGAGATCGGGGTCGAGCGCTCCGCGATCGTGATCGCGAAGCTCCGCCAGCGAGATCGCGAAGTCGGCACGCAGCTCGACCAGCGGCAGCACGCGACGCTGGAGGCCCATCACGCCCTCTGCTTCGGCGAACTCGAGCGGCCGCGTGCGCCCGAGGTTCGTGGCGGAGTATGTCCAGCCGTAGGGGCCCGCGAAGTCGACGACGCGGCGCGCGGCAAGCGCCGGCGTCAAGCGTTCCACCGCCTCGTCGTCGACGAGCTTCCAGTTCGCATCGGTCAGTGGCGCAAGCTGCCGCAGCAGATGGTTCATCTCGTGCTCCCGCGCAGGCCGCCGATTCCCAACGACCCCGAGCCATCCGGTCGTGGCGACTCGTTGCCTGCATCCTCGGCCTCCGTCGCGCCCGCCTCGGCAGCCTCGCCGTGCTCAACGATGTCGCCATCACGAAACAGCACGCCGCGAGCGATTTCGCGCCACACTGGTGTACGCCGAAGCAGGAACTCCAAGTCCATCGAGAAGTGCTTGAACTCCTCGCCTTGCGCATCGCGCATGATCGCCTTCGCCGCCTCATCCGTCTCGACCGCCATGCGCTGCTCGTACCAGCCGATTGCCTCTGCCTCTTCAGTCAACGATGCACACATCCGCGCGAAGGTGCGCGTTGCGCTCGGAAGTTCATCAGGCGGCTCGTGATACTGATCAAAACCCACAACTACCTCCAAATCGGCGAAAAAGCGCACGTGTCCCGCGCATCCTGCTCCCGGGACACAAGCCTGCCCGCATCCTGTCATCGCAAACGCTCGCGGTCCGTAGGGATTGAAGCAGCTGGACCGCTGCACGGCCTCGTGATGCGATTGCGTATGCGCTCGCAGGTTAGGTTCTGCCCGCATCGGGCAGAAGCGGTAGGCCAATGCTGTTGACGAGCCAGGAGCCCGATGTGAGCGATCGGTCAGTGCAAACCCGGTCCCTGCCGGGGACGGCCGAGCGCCGTTTGGAGATCGGCGCGTGAGCACCCACGCGATCGACGCCGCGACCGCGTCCTCGCAGGCTGACGCCATCGACCGCATCGCCGCGGGGGCCGAGGCGCGCGACGAGGCTCCTGCGTTTCCTCACGACGCCATCGCTGAGCTCTCGCGTTCGGGTGTCCTCGCCGCCAAGTCGCCGGCAGCGGGCAACCCGATCACGTTCAGCGATGAGTTGCGCCTCGTACGAGATGTGTCTCGCGCCGACGGCTCCGTCGGTCGGATCCTCGATGGTCACTTCAACGCTGTCGAGCGTTTGACGCTCGCCTGCCCCGACACGCTGGGCCCCGACGAACGCGCCGAGATCTCTGGTGGCTCGTTGCTGCTGGGGGTCTGGGGAGCAGATCCAGGCCAGGGCGAAGGCGAGCCCGCGGTGCTGCGCGTCGATCGGGGCACGCTCAGCCTGCACGGTGTGAAGACGTTCTGCTCAGGCGCTGGCGGCGTGCAACGCGCGCTCGTGCTCGCGCGTGACGAGGAGGGGCAGCAGCGTCTCGTCTACGTCGATGTCTCCGGCGATGGTGTCGCGATCGACCGGAGCTGGTTTCGCGGCTTGGGTCTGCGGGCGGCGGAGAGCCATCGCGTCGTCTTCGCCGGCGTGCCCGTGCGGGCCGTGCTCGGCGGGCCCGGAGAGATGCTGCGCGACCCGTGGTTCTCGCGGGATGCGGTTCGAACGAGTGCCACCTGGGCGGGCATCGCCGCCAGCATCGTTGCCGCAGCGTTTTCTGTGCTCCGCCAGCGCGGCGAGCCGAGCGAGCTGGTGAGTCTGTCCGCAGGCCGGCTGCGCGTTGCTCTCGCGACGATCGAGCGCTGGCTCTCCTTCGCCGGTGACAGTGCCGAGACCGATACGCGACTGGCCGAGGTTGCGATCGACGCGCGCTGGGCGATCGCTGCGGCCTGCCGCGAGATATCCGAGCAGGCGGCCCTCGTCTGCGGCTCACGGCCGCTCGCGGTTGGGGGCGCGCTCTCGCGCGGCCGTCGCGATCTGGACCTGTTTCTGCTGCAGCACCGACTCGAGCCTCTGCTGGCCCGCAGCGGCGCAATCACGTTGGCTGAAGGACCCTGACGTGACGCCCTTCCAGGAACAGGACGTGCGGCGCCCGCGGTCGTCCCGCGACCATGGACGTCCGCGTCTGGAACGCCCGTACTTCGAGGATCTATACCAACGATCGGAAGACCCGTGGGCGTTCGCGACCAGCGCCTACGAGCGCGAGAAGTACGCCCACACACTGGACGCCCTGGGCGGCCGCCGTTTCGGTCGCTCGCTCGAGATCGGCTGCTCGATCGGAGTGTTCACCGCGCAGCTGACAACGATCTGCAGCGAGCTCGTTGCGATCGACGTGTCGGCGTGCGCGCTCGAGCGCGCACAGCGCCGGCTCGCCGCGAACGCCCGCGTGCGGTTCGCGCGGATGGCATTTCCTGAAGCGATGCCCGACGGACCGTGGGAGCTCGTCGTCTGCTGCGAGGTCCTGTACTACCTCGATCTGGCTGCATTCGAGCTGGCCATCGAACGCCTGCGGGTTGCGCTCGAAGATGGTGCAACGGTGCTCGCGGTCCACTGGCGCGGAGCCACCGAGACCTACCCGCTGCGCGGCGACGACGTCCACGACCGCTTGGTCAGTGAGCTCGGAGCGTGGCACGCGCGCGACGATCGCCGGCCGCTCTACCGGCTCGACCGCTTCGAGGGTCGCTGATGGCCGCCGAGCGCATCGTGGTCGTCGGCAGCGGGCCAGCCGGCCTCGCGGCGGTGCGTGGTTACCGCGACGCCGGCGGCGAGGGTGCTGTCGCGCTCGTTGGCGCGGAGGCGCACCTGCCCTACGAGCGACCGCCGCTGACGAAGGATTTTCTGCGCGGCGAAACCGACCGCGATCAGCTGGTGCTCGAGCCATCGAGCTGGTTTGACGAGCACTCGGTCGTGCTGCATCTGGGCGCTCGCGCCACGCGGATCGACCCGGAGCGCGGCGAGGTGCTGCTCGACGACGGGCAGCGCCTGGAGGCCGACGCATGCGTGCTGGCGACCGGCGCGCGCCCGCTGCGACCACCGCTCGCGGGAGCCGAGCACGACCAGGTGCTCGAGATGCGCCGCGTCGAGGACAGCGAGCGACTTTCCGCCCGCGCTGCAACGTCTGCTCGAGCGATCGTGATCGGGTCGGGATTCATCGGCTGTGAGGCAGCCGCATCGCTGGCCATGCGCGGCCTCGACGTCACGATCGTCTCCAGCGAGGAGCTACCCCAGCAGGCGCGACTCGGCGACGCCGCAGCCGGGCACATCGCGGGCTGGCTGCGTGAGGCGGGGGTGACGCTGATGCTCGACGTCGAGGTCGCGGCGATCGAGGACGCGCGTCGGGTCAGGCTGGCGGACGGGCGCGAGCTCGCCGCCGACATCGTGCTGCTCGCCGCCGGCGTCGTACCCAACAGTGAGCTCGCGGCGGACGCCGGGCTGGAGCTGCACGACGGCACGGTGCCGGTGGACTCCTCGATGCGGACCGCGCACCCATTTCTCAGCGCCGCCGGCGATCTGGCGTGGGCCGAGAACCGCTGTGCGGGCCGGCGGCTGCACATCGAGCACTGGGGCGATGCGCTGGCCCAGGGTGAGGTCGCGGGACGTGCGCTCGCCGGACAGGCCGCGGTCTGGGACGAGGTGCCCGGCTTCTGGTCGACGATCGGCTCGCACACGCTAAAGCACGCCGCCTGGGGTGACGGCTTCGATCAGGCGCGCGTTGTCGAGCACGACAACAGCGCGTTCACCATCTGGTACACCCGGGACAACGTGCTGGTTGGCGTCCTCACTCACGAGTGCGACGAGGATTACGAGCGCGGGCGCCAACTGATCGCGCGGGGGGAGTCACAGTGAGGCTGACGGCTGCCGACCGGCGCTTGCATGCCGTCGTTGTGGTGCCAGCCCGTGACGAGCAGGAGCGCATCGGGGCCTGCCTGCACGCTTTGGCCGAGCAGCGAGGCCTGGAGCCCGAAGCCTTCGAAGTCGTCGTCGTCCTCGATCAGTGTGGCGATGACACGCGTGCGATGGCGCTACGAGCCGCCGCCGCAGCTCCGCATCTGCGGTTGACGCTGCTCGATTCGCCGGCTCCCGGTGCCGGTCACGCGCGCCGCGCCGGGATGGACTTCGCCTGTGAGCGGCTGTTCGCCGTCGGCCGACCACACGGGCTGATCGCCAGCACCGATGCCGATACGCGAGTGGCGCCCGACTGGCTCGCGACGCAACTCGCGCTTGCCGGCGCCGGCGCCGGCGCGATCGGCGGGCGGATCGATCTCGACCCCGACGAAGCCTCGCGGCTGCCGCCAGCCGTCCTACGAGACCGGGGCGTGAACGCCCAGGCGCGCCATGCGCGCATCCACGCACTGGCCGAAAGGCAGGTCGAGGCCGCCCGTAGCGGCGGCGAGAATCAGCGCGTCACATCAACGGACGGACGCGACCATCATCAGTTCAGCGGCGCGTCGCTCGCCGTCACCGCGCAGACCTACCGCGATCTCGGCGGCCTTCCAGTGGTCGACGCGCTCGAGGACGAGGCCTTCGAACGCCTGCTGGAGGACCGTCGGATCCCGATCGTGCGCAGCGACCGGGTGAGCGTCACGACCTCCGCTCGCACAACCGGTCGCGCATCGCGCGGACTGGCACGCGACCTCGCCCTCGCCGACTGGCGCGCCCGGCGCAGCTTCCGCGCGAGCGAATTCGATCCCCAGGATCTGCTGGCGCTCAAGGCCGGGCCAATCAGCGTCATCCTCCCCGCCCGCGAGGTGGCCGACACGATCGCTTCGATCATCGATTCGCTCGCCGCCCTCCGCGAGGTCGACCTGATCGACGAGGTGATAGTCATCGATGCCGCCTCGCAAGACGGAACCGCGGCGGTCGCTGCCGCCCACGGCGCGCTCGTGCTGCAGGAGGACGAATTGCTCAGCGAGCACGGGCCAGCGCGAGGCAAGGGCGACGCGATGTGGCGCGCACTGAGCGTTGTGCGTGGGGAGATC
>Ga0302184_10000408_pt1 | contig 28453 bp, 29 predicted proteins | sample I_Palsa_N3_3_FD_200233 | JGI IMG/M metagenome (GOLD analysis project Ga0302184, IMG submission 200233) | Peat permafrost microbial communities from Stordalen Mire near Abisko, Sweden - I_Palsa_N3_3 | ecosystem: Environmental > Terrestrial > Soil > Palsa > Peat permafrost | place: Sweden...
TCTCCGGCATCTTCACCCACTGGCCCAGGCTGGAGGCCAGCGCGGAGCCGATCTGCACGATCGGGCCCTCCCGGCCGACCGACCCGCCGACCCCGATGCAGATCGCGGACGCGACCGACTTCACGGCGGCGACCTGGGGCCGGATCCGGCCGCCTTCGTCGGCGACGGCGATCATCACCTCGGGGACGCCGTGGCCGCGGGCCTCGCGGGCGTACCGGTAGATCAGCGGCCCGTAGACCAGCCCGCCGATCACCGGGATCAGCACGAGGAACCCCGGCCCGAGCCACGGCAGGTGGGAGCTGGGGACGCGTCCTTGCTGGCCGAACTGGACATGGCCGGTGACCAGCCACGTGACGAAGTAGATCAGGTACCGGAACGCGACCGCGCCCAGCCCTGATCCCGCGCCCACCACCAGGGCGATGACCAGCAGCCCGGCCCGGCTGCCCCGCAGCCAGCTGCTCGCCCTGCCGGTCCACGGCACTGTGTCCGGCGGCCTGCCCGCCGCCACCTCGCCGGTCATGATCGTCCCCCGGTGCTGCCGGACCGCGCTGGCTCCCGTTTCATCCTGGCCGCCGCCGGCGGCGGCGCTGGCGGGGGATCCGCCGGCCACTGGCTGTCGGGGATCTCCCCGGCCGCCGCCGCGAACGCCGCCAGCGCGCCGGCCACCGCCGACTGCTGCCGGGCCGGAAGCCTGCCCAGGATGCCGGCGATCAGCGCCCGCCGCCGGGCGGTCGCCTGGTCCACGACCTGCCGGCCCGCGGCGGTGAGGGACACCTGCACGGCGCGGCGGTCGGCACGGGCGCGGTGCCGGCGGATCAGGCCCTTGCGCAGCAGCCGGTCACACATCCGCCCGGCCGTGGACGGCGTGACATCCAGCGCCCCGGCGAGGTCGGTCAGCCGCTGCGGCCCGCGGGAGGCGAGCACCACCAGGGCCCGGTACTGGGCGATCGTGGTGTCCTCCGCGGCCGCGCCCAGCGACTGGGTGGCCACCGCGACCAGGGTACGGCTTGCCGTCAGCACCGCCTCCACCGCGGCCACGTCCGCCACGTCCTCAGTCATGCCACGCCCGCCAATTTTACTTGCTTACTGCAACGATTGCACAATGACTCTATCGGCAAATGCACCTCAGGTCAGCACGTGACGGCCCCGGGCGAGCCGCCGGGCGACGCGGCGCTGGATGCCTGGCCAGGTCTGGAGGACCGGCAGGACGTCAGTAGCCGTTTGCGGCGGCGGCCTTCCTGGCCGGTGCGGTTGTCAGCCTGGCGGCCAGCTGGGTGCTGGTCTCAGTCGCTAGAAGTCCGCCAATGGGTGACCGCATCGGCGACCGGGTCGACGATCACATGTGTCACCTCGCCGCAGGGCCCGTCGCTGCAGCTGGCCTCGGCCCCGATCGTGAACTGCGCCTTGCCTGCCATGGTCTTCCTTTTCCTCTTCGTCTTGTCAGGCGCTGACGGGATGCCGGGCGCACCAGTCGCACTGGCGGCGGCCATCGTCGCCGGGCACGTCGTTGCCGTCGCGCCGGATTTCCTGCCCGTAGGGACAGTCGCTGCTGTCGTGGAACACCGGCTCGCCGGGACCGGTGCCGGTGTGGAACGGGGCTGGTTTCGCCGTGCCGGCGGCCTCTGGCCGGCCGGGGGCCGGGCTGGGCTCGGGCGGGCCGGCGTGCGCGGTGCCCTGGTTTTTCGCGGGGTCGAGGATCTTGTAGGCGGCGAGTTTGATGCGGTCGGTGATCAGGAACCAGATGATCGCGTATCCCCACACGAACAGGGCCCAGTTCCAGCCCAGGCGCGGCACCAAGATCCCGGACAGCGCCAGCCCGGTCGCGATCAGTTCCGCGCTGGTGACGGCCAGGACCAGGATCTTGGCCGGGCGGATGGACCAGAACGGGCCCCGGGTCCGGGCCAGGTAGATCGTCATCGACCCGGCGACCGACAGCATCAGGTACATCAGTGTCTGCAGCTGCGGGTGGCCGAGGTGGTACACCCGGTCCCCGATCAGGAACAGGCTGAACGCGGCGATGGGGCCGGCCACGCCCAGGACGGTGGCCATCCCGATCACCAGGCGCATGTTCCAGGCCTCGGGCTGGTCCTTGTAATGCACCCGGTCGTAGGCGATGGACAAGATGGAGCCGTCGTTCAGCAGCGCCAGCACCACGATCATGATGGCGGTGACGGGGAAGAAGTTGAAGATCAAGATGGCCAGGGTGACGAACAGCAGCACCCGCAGCGTCTCGGCGATGCGGTAGATCGCGTAGCTGTTCATCCGCTGGACGATCCGCCGGCTTTCCTTGACCGCGTCGATGATCACCGACAGGCCCGGCTTCATCAGCACGATGGACGCGGCCGCGCGGGCCGCGTCGGTGGCGCCCGACACGGCGATGCCGCAGTCGGCCTTCTTCAGCGCGGGGGCGTCGTTGACCCCGTCGCCGGTCATCCCGACGATGTGACCCCGCTTCTGCAGCACATCGACGAGATCACCGCGGCCTCGATCATCCACGGGATCGGACCCCAGAAATACGTCAGCAGCTTCAGGAGCGGATTATCTTTTTTCTCCGCGATCTCATTAGGCCCGTATCTGGCCAGCCGCCCGGTCGCCTCAGCCTGGCTCAGGCCCTCCGGCGACGAACCCAGCCGCTTCTGCACCTCCGCCACCGGGAGGGACTTCAGGTCATCCTTCGCATCCGGCGCCGGGCCCGGCTTCGATCCGGGCGCCTCAGGCAGGCCGGCGCCAGCCTCCTTAACGGTGCTCATGCGTTTCTCCCGGCCGGGCGGCAGCGCAGTCGCCCGCTGGCATCTGACTGTCGTGGCTCCTGTGGGCAGGCACTGGTTCCGAGGGCTGAGCGACTGCCAGGAACCCGGTCACCGGGGCCGCGAGACCAGCCGGCCGCGGTCTCCCGCCTGCGCCAGCTACTCGCGCCGAGGTCCTGGCGCCGCACCTCGAGGCGGCCTCGCGCCATCTGCTTCAGGCAGCGGCCCGCAGTGCGCTGCGGGCCGGAACGGCCCTCTGCCACCTGCGGCGATGGTAAACCCGGCGGAGGCACGATCCAGGCGACGCCTGCACCGGCAGGGAACACGGTGGCCGGGCGGGTCATAGACGCTCATCAGATTGTTCCTCGCATGACTCAACTGAGTCACCAAGGTCCGGAGTGACATTTTGGGGATTGCCCTGAAATAGCCATTCTCAGCGATCAGGACATCTGTTGTTCCGACTTTACGCTCAACGGGCAGATAGCGTGAGGGGCGAGCCGGTCATCCCGCTTCCGCCCCCGGAGTAATCGCCGTCAGCAGCCGGCCCTGGCGGTGGCCACGGGCACCGGGTTGTGCCAGCGCCCGTGCGGCGCGACGAGCGCATCTGCCTCCTCCGGTCCCCAGCTGCCCGGCGGGTAGAGGCAGGCACGGTTGTGGTTTTCCAGAAACGGGCTCGACGACCGCCGCGGCGGCCTTACCGGTCCGGGAGCCAGGCTGGCCGGCTCCGGGGACCGGCCGGACGACGACAGGCCTGACTACGGGCGCGGGTTCACAGCCAGCGGATGAAGCTGGACGCCTGGCGGATGGCACTGGCCGCCTCGGGGTGACCGGCGCTCCCTGGCAAACGTGCGGCATCGGCCGCCTACGACGTTGCCCGACGGCTGCCGACGTGCCAGTCCTCCTCCGTCCCAGCCGCGTCCGGGTCTGCGCCGCAGCTGCGCAGCTGGGGCCGCTCGCGCAGGCTGCGCTTGAGCTCGGCGAAGCCGGGGAAGCCCGCCAGGCCGGTCACGTAGTCCCAGAGCCGGAGGGCGTCTTCTGGAGCCGGGAGCCGGCTGATCACCGGGCCGAAGAAGGCCGTGCCTCGCGGGGGGCTGAACTGGATGATCGGGGTGCCGACGTCCCTGCCGGTCGGCGACAGTGGCTCGTCGCTTTCGGCGCGGATCTCCTCGTCCCACCGCGTGTCGTCCAGCGCGTCCGCCAGCCCGGCGGGCAGGCTGGCCTGGGCGAGCAGCGGCTCGACGAAGGCCCGGCTGCCGCGGACCGCAGGTGTGAGGTCGGCCGCGCCGGAGGAGTCGAAGATCTCGCTGCTGAGGGCCTAGCTAGTAGAGCGGGCCGACGGCGGCCCGGCCGTGCTCGGCCCGCCCTGGCCGGGGTCCTGCTTCAGCCCGCAGCCGCAGCCCAGCTCGCCCAAGCCGGGAAGGTCCAGCTCGACGGCGACCACTCCGTCCTGACCACCTTCGCCCGGCTGCTGGACGACTTCGACCCCGACTTCAACATCGTCACCCCGTGAGCACAGTTAGCCGCCAGACGCGCTCCGGCCTGCGATGCAGCCCGTCTCGGGCTGATAGTACGGTGATGCGGGTGATGACCGACACTAGGTCTATGAGCAACGTTCAGCTGGCTTCTGGTACGACGCACCATGGAGCCGGGCCGGCTCCCGCTCTGGTTCTGGCCGGCCGGCGGCTGCCGGTCCTGGACCGGGCGCGGATTTACGTGTGCGGGATCACTCCGTATGACGTGACGCATCTCGGGCACGCGGCGACGTTCGTCTGGGTCGATGCGCTGAGCCGTGCCCTGAGCTTCCTGGGGGCCGAACCGGAGGTGTGCCGGAACGTCACTGATGTGGACGATGTGCTGGACGCGGCGGCTGTTCGGGCCGGCGCGCCGTACGACTCGTTCGCGGCGGTGCAGCAGTACTACTTCGAGCAGGACATGGCCGCCCTGAACGTGCGTCCCCCCTCACATGAGCCCCGCGCGCACCGGTACGTGCAGCAGGTGATCCGGCTGGCTGAGGGGCTGCTCGACGCTGATGCCGCGTATCAGCACGGGGACAGCGTCTATTTCCGGGGCCGGGCGGCCGCGGACCGGGCAGGCTTGGGCCAGGCTGAGGCCGTACGACTGTCCGCCGAGTACGGTGGCCGGCCTGATGACGCAGCCAAGGAGGACCCGCTGGATGTCGCGGTCTGGCAGGCAGGTGAGCCGGGCCATCCATCCTGGGAGTCACCGTGGGGCCCGGGCCGGCCCGGGTGGCATGCCGAGTGCGCCGCGATGGCGCTGTCGGTCTTCGGCGTGGGCGTCGACGTTCACGCTGGCGGCCGGGACCTCCGCTTCCCGCATCATGCCTACCATGCGGCGATGGCCGAGAGCTTTACCGGCGTCCGCCCGTACGCCCGGGCGTGGCTGCATGCCGGCACGGTCACCACCGGCGGGGTCAAGATGGCCAAGTCGGCGGGCAACCTGGTACTGGTGAGCCACCTGCTCGCCGCTTATCCGGCGGCGGCCATCCGGCTGATGATCCTGGACCGGTCCTGGTCTGATGACTGGGATTACCGGCCTGACCTGCTCGACGCCGCTGCGGGCCGGCTGGAAAGCCTGTACAGCGCGGCCGGCCGCACCGTCCCGGCCAGCCCTGGTGACAGAGCCGTGATCGGGCGCCTGCTGGCCGCTGACCTGAACGTGCGGGCCGTCCTCGATGCGGCCATCGAGACCGGCGGCGCGGCGGCCCGGACGGCCGCGGCCGTGCTCGGCCTCAGCTGATCCCCGAACTCGTGTAGCGGCATGGGCCGTCACTCTGTCCTGGCGGCTACCCGGTTCCGGTGACGGGCTCGAACCGGGCCGCCTGGTCTTGGGCGGACCACCGGGCGACGTAGCAGAACCGGTCGCCCCGGACCAGGCTGTGCCGCCATTCCACCGGTGTCGTCTGCCAGGTGGCCAGGCGCTCGACCGCCAGCGCGGGGGTGCGGGCCGGCAGGCGGAGCAGGCCTCGCTGTTCGGGGTTGGGGAGCACGGGGCGGATCCGCTCCCAGCCGGCGTCTGGCTGTACCCCGCAGCGTACGTGCAGTTCGTGGTAGAGCGCGGTGTGGGTGAAGTCCACGCCCAGCAGCGGCCGGGCCAGCACGGCGGGCAGCCACGAGCAGTCCAGGACGATGGGGATACCGTCGGCGAGCCGGAGCCGCTCCAGGTAGATCAGCGGGGCGCTGGGCGGGCAGTTGAGAACCCCGGCGGCCTGGGCGTCCGAGCGTTCCTCGAGGCGCCGGACGATGCTGCGCTGCGCGAAACCTTGTTCCTCGACGGAGCGGAAGAGACTGTAGATGGCGCCGAGGGGCTGCTCGATCATCGTGTCCTTGACGAACGTGCCCCGTCCCCGGCCGCGTTCGACGACGCCCTCGATCTGCAGCCGGCGGACCGCCTCCCGCACGGTGTGCCGGCTGACCCCGTACTGCGCGGTCAGCTCGTCGTCACCGGGCACACGCTGGCCGAACTCGCCGCTGGCGAGCCTGCGGCGCAGGTCGGCCAGCACCTGGGCCCACAGCGGCAGGGCGCTGTCGCGGTCGACGGTCACGCCCTCAGTATGGAGTGCCGCCGGGAGCAGGGAAAGCCGCCCGGGTCGTTGACTATGGTCACAACCCGGGCCTTAAATGTACGTACATTCGTAGGATCCCTGCGGCCCGGCGGAGGTTGAATGTCGTCCCGGAACTCAGACCACAAGATCGTCATCGTCGGCGGCGCTGTGAACTCGGTGACCGCGCGATGAAGGACCAGGCCTGAGCCCGCGACGGCGATCGAGGAGCCGCCTGATGCATGAGGTCGTGACCATCGAGACGCCGGGGCTGGGCGATCGCAGTTACCTGATCCACGACGGTGAGACAGCGGTGGTCATCGACCCGCAGCGGGACATCGACCGGATGCTGCAGGCCGCGCAGGCCGCCGGGGCCAGGATCTCGCACGTGCTGGAGACGCACATCCACAACGACTACATCACCGGCGGTCTGGCGCTGGCCCGGGCGACGGGCGCGGCCTATATCGTAGCCGCGGCCGAAGAGGTCGGGTTCAGCCGGGCCGCGGCCCGGGACGGTGACGAGATCACGGTCGGCGACCTGACCCTGACTGTGATGGTCACCCCCGGCCATACTCCCGGCCATCTGTCCTGGGTGCTGCGCGAGGGCCCGGGCGACCCGGTAGCGGTGTTCACCGGCGGGTCGATGCTGTTCGGCGCGGTCGGCCGTACGGACCTGATCAGCCCGGAACAGACCGAGCCGCTGACCCGAGCGCAGTACCGGTCGGTCCGGCGCCTCGCGGACGAGCTGCCCGACCAGGTCGCGGTCTACCCGACGCATGGCTTCGGGAGTTTCTGCTCTGCGACCCCGACGAGCGGCAGCTCCTCGACCATCGGGGCGGAGCGGCGGGCGAACGTGGCGCTGAACAGCGACGAGGACGGCTTCGTTAAGCAGCTGATCGCCGGCCTGGGCGCCTACCCGCGGTACTACGCGCAGATGGGCCCCGCCAACCGCAGCGGCCCCGCCGCCCCGGATCTGAGCCCGCCGCGGCGAGCCGATGCCGGCGAGCTGCGCCGCCGGATCGACGCGGGTGAGTGGGTGGTGGACCTGCGTCAGCGCCGGGCGTTCGCCGGGGGTCACCTGACCGGGTCCATCTCGGTGGAGCTCGGTGACCCGTTCGCCACCTACCTGGCGTGGACGATCCGGTGGGGCACGCCGCTCACCCTGGTGGCCGAGTCCCCCGGGCAGGTAGCGGCGGCCCAGCTGCAGCTCACCCGGGTCGGCATCGACCGCCTTGAAGCGGCGGCGGCAGGCACGGTCGGCGACCTGGCCGGCGGGCGGCTGTCCAGCTACGGGGTCCGCGACTTCGCGGCGCTGGCCGCCGCGTGGGGACATGACGGCCAGGTCGTGCTCGATGTCCGCCGCCCGGACGAGTGGCACGCCGGGCATCTGGCCGGCGCGGTCCATATCCCGTTCTGGGACCTGGAGCAGCGCGCCGGGGAGGTTCCTCCCGGCGAGGTGTGGGTGCACTGCGCCAGCGGCTTCCGCGCGGCCATCGGCGCGTCGCTGCTGCACCGGGCCGGCCGCCAGGTCGTCCACATCGACGACGACTGGGACCGTGCCGCGCCGCTCGGCCTGCCGGTCACCGCCGATGACTGAGGACGGCATGACGGTCGATGACCTGCTGCAGCGCTGGGTCAAGGTCATCGACCAGGACAAGTGCATCGGGTGTCACGCCTGCACGACGGCGTGCAAGAGCGAGAACGAGGTGCCGCTGGGGGTGACTCGCACCTACGTGAAGTCGGTGGAGGTCGGGATCTTCCCGCAGGTCCGCCGGGCCTTCCAGGTGACCAGGTGCAACCAGTGCGCGGACGCGCCGTGCACGACGGCGTGCCCGACGCAGGCGATGTACCGGCGGCCGGACGGGATCGTTGATTTCGACAAGTCGGTCTGCATCGGCTGCAAGGCGTGCATCGCGGCGTGCCCGTACGACGCGATCTTCATCAACCCCGAGGACAACTCGGCCGAGAAGTGCAACCTGTGCGCGCACCGCCTCGAGGTCGGCCTGGAACCGGCCTGCGTCACGGTGTGCCCGACCGAGGCGATCCTGGTCGGGGATCTGAACGACCCGAAGTCCAAGGTCGCGCAGGTCATCCAGCGGGAGCCGGTCACGGTCCGCCGCCCGGAGAAAGGCACCCGGCCCGGCCTGTTCTACAAGGGAGCGCACCAGGCGACCCTGGACCCGCTGGCAGCCCGCCGCCCGGACGGCGGCCTGTACGCGTGGGCGACCCAGGGCGGTGAGCACGATCCTGGTCGCGTCCCTGGCGGTCATCCGGGGCAGCCGAGTTCCAGCGCCGAGGCCCTGCTGTCCTACGACATCAGCCATCACGCTCCCTGGGGATGGCGGGTCAGCCTGTACACCTGGACCAAGGGCCTGGCAGCGGGCGGCCTGGTGGTCCCGCTGATCCTGATCCTGGCCGGGCGTCTGTCCTGGGGCAGCCCGCTGGCCCGGTGGGCGGCGCCAGGTATAGCGCTGGCGTTCCTCGGGCTCACCGGGGTCCTGCTCATCTGGGACTTGCGTCACCCTTGGCGGTTCTACCTGATCTTCACCCGGCATCACTGGCGTAGCTGGCTGGTACGCGGGTCGTTCATCATCGGCGGCTACGGCGCCGCCCTGGCCGTCTACGCGGTCGGATCCCTGGCCGGGTCGGTGGTCCTGCGGCAGGTCGCCGCGGGCTTCGTCCTCCCGCTGGCCCCGGCGACCGCGTGCTACACCGCGTACCTGTTCGCCCAGGCCAGGGCCCGGGATCTGTGGCAGAGCCCGCTGCTGGCCCCGCACCTGGCTGTGCAGGCGGTGCTGGCCGGCGCCGCCGGGATCTTGCCGTTCGCGCTCTGGCTCGGCCCGGCGCCCGCCGTGACCGCGACGGAGGTGCTGCTCGCCGCGGCCGCGGCCGCGCACGTGCTGCTCGTCGCCGGGGAGATCACGATCACCCACCCCACCGAGCACGCGCACCTGGCCGCCGCCGAGATGACCCGGGGCCGGTTCGCCCGGTACTTCTGGCCCGGCCTGGCCGCGGTGGCGATCGCGATCGCCGCACCGTGGATCGGCGCCGCCGCGGTCCCGTTCGCCCTGCTCGGCCTGCTGGCCCACGAGCACGCCTACGTGCAGGCCGGCCAGTCCGTCCCGCTGGCCTAAAGGAGATCAGATGCCCCGTCCCGCAGATGCCACCGGCCCCGGCACCCCGGACCTGCCCGCCCCGGACCTCGCTGCGCTGGGCGAGCGCGTCTCGGCGGCACGCGCCGCGGTCGAGGCCCGCGGCGAGACGTTCTACCAGGGCGCAAGTCGCGTCCACCTGGGCGCGTTCCCGCCCAGGGAACGCTGGGAGGACTGGGTCGAGCTGTCCTCAAGGGCCTGGCCGGCCCGGGAGGAGCACCACTACATGCTGGTGCCCACGACGTGCTTCAACTGCGAGTCGGCGTGCGGTCTGCTCGCCTACGTGGACCGCGAGACCCGCCAGGTCCGCAAGTTCGAGGGAAACCCCGAGCACCCGGGATCGCGGGGCCGTAACTGCGCCAAGGGCCCGGCGACGATCAACCAGGTCACCGACCCGGACCGGGTCCTGTACCCGATGCGGCGCGCGGGGCGGCGCGGAGAGGGCCGGTGGGAGCGGATCACCTGGGATGACGCGCTGGATGCCATCGCCGCGCGGATCCGCAAGGCGCTGGCCGAGGGACGGCACAACGAGATCATGGTGCACCTGGGCCGCCCCGGGGAGGACGGCTACACCGAGCGGGTCCTGGCCAGCTGGGGCGTCGACGGCCACAACTCCCACACCAACGTGTGCTCCTCCGGCGGCCGGACCGGGTTCCAGTTCTGGATGGGCATCGACCGGCCCAGCCCCGACTACGCCCACGCGAAGGTCATCTACCTGATCAGCGCGCACCTGGAGACCGGGCACTACTTCAACCCGCACGCCCAGCGGATCACCCAGGCCCGCGAGAACGGCGCCAAGGTCATCGTGCTGGACACCCGGTTGTCGAATACCGCCACCCACGCCGACTACTGGCTGTCCCCGCAGCCGGGCAGCGAGGCGGCGATGAACCTGGCCGTCGCCGCCTACCTGATCCGTACCCGCCGGTACGACGCCGGGTTCGTCCGCCGCTGGTGGAACTGGGAGCAGTACCTGACCCGGTGCCGCCCAGACCTGCCGCCCACGTTCGAGGCGTTCCAGGACGTCCTGAGCGAGCTGTACGCCGGGTTCACCTTCGAGTACGCCGCCGCCGAATCCGGGATCGACGCCTCGGTGCTCGCCGAGGTGGCCGAGGTCGTGGCCGGCGCCGGGACGCGGTTCGCGTGCCATTCATGGCGGTCGGCGGCCGCCGGGAACCTAGGCGGCTGGCAGGTGTCGCGGACCTTGTTCCTGATCTCCGCGCTGCTGGGCGCGGTGGCCACCGAGGGCGGCACGTTCCCGAACGCCTGGAACAAGTTCGTGCCGCGGCCCATCCACACCCCGCCGCACCCCGGGGTGTGGCAGGACCTGTCCTGGCCGCTGGAGTTCCCCCTGGCCCAGAACGAGATGAGCTTCCTGCTCCCGCATTTCCTCAAGGACGGCCGCGGGCGGCTCGACACCTACTTCACCCGCGTCTACAACCCGGTCTGGACCAACCCCGACGGGCTGTCCTGGATGGAAGTCCTCACCGACGAGCAGAAGGTCGGCTGCTACGTCGCGCTCACCCCGACCTGGAACGAGTCGGCGTACTTCGCCGACTACGTGCTCCCGATGGGGCACGGCTCCGAACGGCACGACACTCATTCCTACGAGCAGTACGACGGGCAGTGGATCGGGTTCCGGCAGCCGGTCCTGCGCGCGGCCCGTGAGCGTCTCGGTGAGGACATCACCGACACCCGGCAGGTCAATCCCGGCGAAGTGTGGGAAGAGAACGAGTGGTGGACCGAGCTGTCCTGGCGGATCGATCCGGACGGCTCGATGGGCATCCGCCAGTATCACGAGTCCCGCGCCCACCCGGGCGAGAAGCTGACCGTCGATGAGTACTACGGGTGGATGTTCGAGAACTCCGTCCCCGGGCTGCCCGAGCGGGCCGCCGCCGAGGGCCTGTCTCCGCTGGCGTGGATGCGCCGCTACGGTGCCTTCGAGATCGCCGCCGGCCAGGGCGCCCTGCACGAACGCGAGGTACCGGATACCGAACTGCGCGACGTGGCTATCGGGCCGGCCGGGCAGGTTTACACCGCCGCGGACGCCCCGGCCAGTACCAACATCGTCCCGATGGCAGCACCCGACCCGGACCGCCAGGGACGCCGCCAGGCCGGCGTACTGGTGGACGGGAGCGTCCGGCGGGGATTCCCCACGCCCTCGGGCCGGCTCGAATTCTGGTCCTCCACACTGGCGGACTGGGGCTGGCCCGAACATGCCCTGCCCGGCTACATCAAGAGCCACGTCCACCCCTCCGCGCTGGCTTCCGATCAGATGGTGCTGCTGTCCACGTTCCGGCTGCCCACCCAGATCCACACCCGCTCCGCGAACAGCAAATGGCTGGACGAGCTGTCGCACACCAACCCGGTCTGGATCCACCCCTGCGACGCCGCCCGGCTCGGCATCGCCCGGACCGGGGACCTGATCCGGGTGGAGGCCGACATCGGATACCTGGTGGCCAAGGCGTGGATCACCGAGGGCATCCGGCCCGGGGTGGTCGCCTGCTCCCACCACATGGGCCGGTGGAAGCTCACCGGGCACAGCCAGGTAAGCGCCGGCGGGATGATGGCCACCGTCGACCTGCGCCACGGCGACGACGGCTGGGCCATGCGCACCGCCGGCCGGGTCAAGCCGTACCGGTCCGGCGACCCGGACACGGCCCGGATCTGGTGGTCCGACACCGGCGTCCACCAGAACCTCACCTTCGGTGTCCACCCCGACCCCATCTCCGGCATGCACTGCTGGCATCAAGCCGTCCGCGTCCGCCCGGCGCGCCCCGGCGATGCCCACGGCGACATCGCGGTCGACACCGGCAAGGCCCGCGAGGTCTACCGGCAGTGGATGGCGCAGACCCGCCCGGCCGGCCACGTCTCGCCCGACGGCAGCCGCCGCCCGCGATGGCTGATGCGGCCGCTCAAGCCGACCCCGGCCGCGTCCGCGCTGCCCGGGCCCGGCCCCGCGGAGCCGGCCACGTGACGGCCGGCCGGTGGGAACTCCTGCGCGCGCTGGGTGCCGTCGCCGACAACCCCGCGGACGCCCGCACCGCCGCGGCCGTGCTCGGGCTCGGCGCGGCCAGCGCGGCCGAGCACACCGATGTGTTCGTGCTGAACTGCCCGCCGTTCGCGTCGGTGTACCTGGGACCCGACGGCGCGCTCGGCGGGGAGGGTACCGACCGGGTGGCCGGGTTCTGGCGGGCCATCGGGCTCATCCCGCCCGCCGAGCCGGACCACCTGGCCGGCCTGCTCAGCCTGTACGCCAGCCTCGGCGAGGCGGCCGCCGGCACCCGCCGCCCGGCCGCCGCCGCGGCGCTGGCCCGGTCCCAGGCGGCCCTGTTCTGGGAACACCTGTGGCCCTGGCTGCCCGGCTACCTCGACGCCGTCACCGGCCTGCAGGCACCCGCCCTCGCCGGCTGGGCGGTGCTGGCCCGGCACGCCCTCACCGCCGAGTACCACGCGCAGCCATCCCCGGCGCAGCTGCCGCTTGCCCTGCGGGCAGCACCTCCGGCGACCGGACCGGACGGCTCGCTTCGCGGCCTCGTCGCCGCGCTGACCACGCCCGTGCGCAGCGGGATCATCCTGACCCGTCACCGCCTGGCGGCCGGCGCCGGCGCGGCCGGGGTCGGCCACCGGATCGGTGAGCGCCGCTACACCCTGCGGGCCATGCTCGAGCAGGACCCGGCCGCGATCCTGACCTGGCTCGGCCAGGAGACCGGGCGCTGGGAACGGCGGCACGCCGCCCGGGCCGCCGGCGATCCCGCGAGCCGATGGTGGACCGCACGCGCCGCCCGCACCGGCCGGTTCCTGCGCGATTCAGCCATCCGCGCCGACGTGGCTGGGATATAGCCATGAGTGACCACCAGGGCCGCAGGGGACGCCTGGGAGGCGCGTGGCTCCGCTGGCCCGCGGAAGCGGCCGCCACCTGGCGCGGACGGGAGAGCGAGCGGCTGCGGACTCCGCAGCCGCTGGTCAGGCGGCGGCTGCCGTCAGGGCGCGGCGCGATAGAACAGCCGAACATCGCCACCGACTGGGAAGCGGCTCACAACCCGAGGTTCTGGGCGATGGTGGCCTTGACTGGCGTGGCCACCGGCCTGCTCGGGGACCTGATGATGGCGCTGCTGTTCAACGTCCAGTACCTGGCGTTCGGTTACCACTCCGGCAGCCTGCAGGCAGCCATCGAGCACGCTGCGCCGCTGCGGCGGGTCAGCTCCCTGCTCATCGCAGGCGCGTTCGGCGGAGTGGCCTGGTACCTGCTGCGCCGCTACACCAAAGGCGAGCATTCCGAGATCGACGACGTCATCTGGGACGGCGACGGACAGCTGTCCTTCCGGCGCTGCCTGGGCACCTCCCTGATCTCCGAAGTCGTCATCGGGATGGGCGCCTCCCTCGGCCGCGAAGCCGCCCCCAAGCTCCTCGGCGGCGCGTCCGCGAGCGCCCTGGCCAGCTGGGCGGGACTGTCCACGCAGCAGAAACGCCTCCTGGTCGCCTGCGGCGGCGGGGCCGGGCTCGCCGCCGTCTATAACGTCCCGCTCGGCGGCGCGCTGTTCACCGCCGAGATCCTCTGCGGCACCATCGCCTTGCCGATCATGCTCCCCGCCCTGGCCTGTTCAGGGATCGCGACCCTGACCGCGTGGATCTACCTGCCCGCGCACGCCACCTACCTCAATATTCCCCAGTACCCCTTCAGCGGCTCTCTCATGGTCTGGGCGCTGCTCGCCGGTCCCGTCCTCGGGCTGATCTCCGCTGGGTACATCCGCCTCATCGGCTGGGTGTCGCACCACCGGGCCACCGGGCTCACGGCGCTGTTCGCCCCCGTGCTGGCCTTCGGCATCCTCGGGGTGATCGGCATCTGGTACCCCGAGCTCTTCGGGAACGGCAAGGACATGGCTAGCGACGCGTTCACCGGCGTGGGCGCCCTGGGGCTCCTGCTCGCCCTGTCCGCCCTCAAGCCCCTGGTCACCGTGCTGTGCCTGGGCAGCGGGGCGTCCGGCGGCCTGTTCACCCCGACCCTGAGCACTGGCGCTGTCCTCGGCGGGGCCTTTGGGATAGCGTGGAGCCTGGCCTGGCCCGGCTCGCCAGCTGGCGCGTTCGCCATGATCGGCGCGGCTGCCATGGTCGGCGCGGCGATGCAGGCACCCATCACCGCCCTCGCCCTGGTCCTCGAGCTCACCCACAGCGGCTTCGGGCTGATGGTCCCGATGCTGGCCGCCACCGTGACCGCCACCGCCGTCGCCTTCTACGTCGACGGCTACTCCATCTACTCCGCCCGGCTGCCCTCGCGCCCGCCCGGATGGCGATCGGCCCTGCTGGCGGCGCAGCCAGGGGCGGGGCCAGCCCCCGCGCCGCAGCCGATCTGCGCAGGCCGACCCGGCGACGGAGCATCGCCAGCAGCCGCAGCGGATGACGGGCACCACAGCAGAGCAGAGCACCCGCCAGACCCCGGTGCCCCCGGCCAGGCGCGCCGGGCCGGAGATTCACCGTGAGCCGGTGCATGCGCGGCGGCACGCGGCATAGGGCACTGGCGCCTGCTCCTCATAGGGTGGTCAGCAGCGCTGCTCGGCGCGGGCCTTGGCAGCTACGGCGGGTACGCGCGCGCGCAGGCTCCGCCAGCGATGCTAGCTGAGCGCCGCGGATCGCAGGCGACGTGGTCGCCAGCTCTGCCCTTACCAGTTGCTGTGCCGGCGGGCTATGGCCCCGTGCGCGGAAAGCCCCGCTTCTGATCTGCTCTGGCGGCTAGCCGCGGGGACTGTCTCATGGGGGTTCAACTCGGTCTCATGGGGGTTCAACTCGGCGGCAAGGTCATCTGGGCCGGTTTGCGAGGCTGCGGCTTGCGGTGCGGGAACTGCCGGGCAGCGGCGGGAGGCTGTCGCCGTGCTTGCCTGATGATTAAGGGTTGTGATGCGGCTGCCGCAGTCCGGCCCGGGCCTGCGGTCCCATTCCGGCTGACCGCCCTCGTCGTTTCCGCAGTTCACACGCCTGGACGGTCGGGCGAGCCGGTGCTGTCGCCTCTTTCCGCCTGCGGAATGCGGGCGAGGCAGGCCCTTGCCGTGTAGTTTGGAGTGGTGATGGATCCCCCGTTTGGGGATGTACCACCACTGGCGGGGACCGAGTCCCCCCTCGGACACGTTTTCGAAATCATTCTCTGAACTGGCATAAAGAGTATGCCGAAAATTGCTCTACGCAAGAAGGCCCGGTCGAGGCGGCGCGCACGTTCAGGCGCCCGGCAACTGGCGCCGTACCAGCGCGCAAGGCGTTTCATGTCAGCTTCCGAACGTCATGCCGGTGACCGATTTGGTGTTGTGGACGCCGGGGGCGGCCGGGATGATTACCCGGGCCGGGTAGCCGTGGTCGGGGGAGAGATCGGAGTCGTTGACGCGCAGCGCGAGCAGCGAGCTGGGGTCCATGATCTGCGCGGGCGACAGGATGGCGTGCCGGAAGGAGCCGCCGCGCTCCAGCGACTCGACCAGGAGCCTGGCTGGCCGGTCTGCGCCGGCGAGCCGGGCGAGATCGCGCAGCCGTACCCCGGTCCCAGGACTGGCGACCCGGTCGCTGGGCGCGGCATGGCCTACGGCGACGTCGTGCACCACGTCTTCGGGGCCGGCCCTTGTGCGCCTGGCAAGTTATCGCGCTGGTGCGCCACGGTGAGCTTCACCGAGCCGAGCAGGTCGTTGCTGACCTCCCGGAATCCAGCCGTGGCCGCGGGGAAATGCGGATCGCCGCCGCGCTGCTGTGCCTACGTTCCCGGGATCTGGCGCCTGGCGGACGTGATCTTGACGTTTCCGGCGGGCATGGCTGTCCTGCCGCTGACCGGTTCTGCTGCGTGTCCGGTTTTCCGGGTCAGGGTCGGGGTGGCCGGGCCGTGGGCGGTGGAAGGCGCCTGCCGCGCAGCCGGGCCCGCTCCATAGCACACTGGCGGAGCGCAAGACTTCGTCGCCCGGTCTTAGGGAGACGCCGGGAGGTGCAGAGGTAAGAAACCGGCCGCGGTACGCCACTCACTTGGGTAGATCCTCGGGTCACCGCGGATCCATCCCACGCAAGGAGAAGGACATTGCGCAAGCGCACATGCCTGGCAGCAGCGGCCGGCAGCCTGCTGGCGGCCACGATCGGCCTGTTCGGCGCGGCCACCGCGGCCAGCGCCAGCACGGCATCGCCGGTGGTCGGCTACACCTACATCGACGGCAACACCACCACGGCCAATACCATCGACGGGTACGCCCGGCACGCCGACGGCTCGCTCACGGCGATGGCTGGTTCCCCGTTCGCGGCCGGCGGCGCGGGCCTGGGCGCAGGCCTGGCCTCCCAGGGCGCGATCCAGGCCACCCAGGACGGCAGATACCTGCTGGCAGTGGACGCCGGCAGTAACCAGATCTCGGTCCTGCGCGTCACCGCGGGCGGCGTGCCGGTGCTCGCCGGCCAGCCGGTGTCCTCCGGCGGGATCAAGCCGGTCAGCGTCGCGGTCTCCCCGTCCGGCCTGGTCTACGTGGCGAACTCCGGCACGGGCGGCAGTAACTACACCGGCTTCCGGCTGAGCTTCAACGGGACGCTGACGCCTATCCCGGGCTCGACGTACACCGTCCCGGATAGCTCCGGCCTCGGCGACGTGTTCTTCAACGCCTTCGGCAACCACCTCATCGGCACCCGCACCGGCACCTCGCTGATCGACAGCTTCGTGGTGCTGCCCGGCGGCCGCCTGCTCGCCGCCAAGGGCTCTCCCTTCACCGGGCAGGGCCTGGGCCAGCTCGGCGCCGAGTTCTCGCCCGCCAGCCCCTCGCAGCTGTTCGTCAGCAACGCGCATAACGGCACTGGCCTCGGCACGGTCTCTGCCTACCGGGACGGCTTGCTTGGTCAGCTCAGCTCGATCGGATCCTCGCCTTACGCTGACGGGCAGACCGCGCCGTGCTGGGTGGAGATCAGCCGCGACGGCCGGTACCTGTTCGCCGTCAACACCGGCTCGGGCAACATCTCCAGCTACTCCATCAACCCCGACGGCTCCCTCGCCCTGATCGGCAGCACGCCCATCAGCGGCGGCGGGGCCGACATCGACGCCCGGCTGTCCCCGGACGGCAAGTATCTGCTGGTCGACGGCTCGGGCATGCACTTCGTGTCCGTATTCGCCGTCAGCGGCGGAACCCTCACCGAGGTGCCCAGCTCACCGACCCCGCTGCCCGCCGGGGTCACCTCCTCGGCCGGGATCGTCAACATCTAGCAACGACTAGCCTGCTTGCCGGCCAGCTGTCCCTGGCCCGCCCAGCCGGGCGGGCCAGGGACAGCCTCGTCGTTCAGGATCCCGGAAGCAGCCGGCCCGCTAGTCTGGCGGGCCCAGATGCCGCCGAACGGAGCCTCTTGTGACGGGCCTGCGACGCTGCGGGCGTAGCGGCGGCGGAGTGCATGCGGCCGGCATCCGGCCGCCGAAGACCCGCACGGTGCCCGGGCGGTCCAGGCTGCCCGCGCGCAGGCCATGGCTTCGTGCCATACCCGGGCGAAGGTGCTGCTCGTGGTGTTCGTCAACGAGGAAGCGCAGGTCGATGTCATCGGCCGGGATGTAGTACTGCGGATATTATGGCCATTCCCAGACATACCGCGCCCGGGTGGTGTCGAAAATCTGCTCGCCGCCCAGCATCGCCCGCACTCGCCGCGGCGCGGGTTCGACGTGATCGGTCTCCGCGATCATCTGCGGGTAGTCGCGACCGGTTGCGACAGGTGTTACGGCCATCGTGTCTCGACTCCGTGAATCGGTAAGTCTGCCTGACTTTATCCATCGGGGCTTCCATCTCGGCTCTAGCAGCCTTCATGCCCCGCGCGTGCCTGTTAGCGGCGGGCGCAGCGCGGAACTTACGCCGGCCCGTCAGGAGCCGGCCAGGCTCACGCCCCGCCCATCTGCACGCCGCCGCCGCCCGGTAGGTAACAGGGACCTGTGGATCGCCAGCTTCCGGGAACAAGACAGGTCGACCTGGATCACATTCTCCAGGGCCAGCTTGTTCCGGGTCAGCAGACCGCTCAGCCGGCCCGGCCCTTCGCGGCACCGGATGCCGCCGGGCGCACGACAGCCGCGGTTGCTCATTCATGCAACAGAACGCCCGCCGACGCGTCAACACCGATAGCGGCCGCCACCGTGCCACGACGGAAATCAGCGCCCGTCTTTCGGACCGGGCTGGTCATGCTGCCCTGCCGTCCAGGATGAGCGTCCTCTTACCTTGCGGGCGGCAGCGTCGCGGTAAGCCTTGTAAAGTCGGAGCATGTCGTTGGCTGGGAGTACGGCCGCCGGGGTCAGCAGACGCGACCCGCTCGATGCGGAGTCGCGCGAGTGGCTAAGGTGCCTGGCCGGTACCGGTCGCGACGCCCCTAGCGCCGCCGAACGGGAACATGCCCTCGCCCGCCTGCACCAGCTGCTCCTGCGAGCTGCCCACGCCGAGCTGCGGCGGCGCAGCCATCCCGTCCGCATCGAGGGACGCGAGCGAGATGACCTCGCCCATCAGGCGGCGGACGACGCGTTGCTCGCGATCACCGGCAAACTGGACCGGTTCCGCGGCGACAGCCGCTTTACCACCTGGGCGTATAAGTTCGTCATCTTCGAGGTGTCAGCCAAGCTCGGCCGCCATTACTGGCGCAATCCGCCAGTGCAGGTCGGCGGCGATGCGTGGGAACGCATCCCTGACCGGTTCGGTGCCGACCCCGCGCAGTACGCCGAGTCCCGCGAACTGGCCGGTGCGCTTCGCCGGGCCGTCACCGAGGCGCTGAGCGAGCGGCAGCGGCGCGTCTTCGTCGCGATCATCGTCGACGGGATTCCCCTCGACGCGCTGGCCGCCGAGCTCGGCTCGACGCGTAACGCGATCTACAAGACGATGTTCGACGCCCGGCGAAAAATCCGCGCGCATCTGGTCGCACACGGATATCTGCACGACGAAGAACCGAGGAAGTCATGAGCGGATGGCGGGCGCTCGACCAGTTCCTGCAGACCGATCCGCAGGACGTGGGATGCGACCAGGCGATGGAAATACTGGACCTTTACGTCGATGCGGTGATCAGACAGGGTGCCGACGCGACCGAACGGCGCTACCCGGGCGTGGCAGCGCACCTGCGCGCCTGCGGCCCCTGCGGCGAAGACTACGCCGGCCTGCTCGCGGCCGTCAGCTGACCCACGTCGCCGACGTGACAGGACGTGACAGCGCGAGTTCGGCCGGCTCAAGCACGAGTGGGCCATGCTCCCGCCGCGGGTGCGGCGTACAGCGCGCGGGTCCGTACGCTCACCCGGACACGTATCCGCCACCGTTCAGCGTCGCGGCCGAGGCGCTTGTCGCGCCGGTGAACACGAGCCCGCCGAGGGCGGCGCCTCCCAGCGCGATGCCCAGGCTCCGGTTCTTCAGACGGTGCATGGTACTTCTTCTCTGCGCTGCGGCGTGTTCCGCGGTCGGGTGGATTAGCGCCCAGCCGCGCGTCGCCCTTACGCGCGGCCTCCGACAATCCGAGAGGTCCTCGCGGGTACCTGAACACAAGGACGCCGACCTGGGCTCATAGCGGGCCTAGCCGCTCCCCTGCCAGGATGGGCAGGTCGATGACGTTCTCGTCCGGCGCGAGCGGGCAGGCCCAGCGGCTGTCGTACCGGCAAGACGGGTGGTACAGGAAGTTCAGGTCGATGACGAGGGACCGGCCGGCCGGGCCGAGATCGGCGCCCTTGGCCGTATCGAGCAGAAAACGGCCGCCGCCGTAGCTGGTAGTGCCAGCCGTCGCGTCACGGAGCGGCAGGAACAGGCCACCGCCGTACTGATCCAGCCACCACAGCGCCACCCGCTGACGGACGGGATCCGCAAGCGTCACCCAGCCGGCCTGTTCGAGCCGGGTCACGCCATCCGGGCCGGTGTCGATCGCGAGCCGCCGCCCCCGCGAGACCGGCTCGACGCGCACGGTCCACCGCAACGCCGGATCGTAAGGCCCGTAAGGCACGCCACGGGCTCGTATCGGGTCGCCGGCGGGCAGCGGGCTCTGCGGGTGCGAGCGCATCATCTGGTCGCGGCCGTCGCGCCACAGCGCGTGCGCGGCCGCGGGATCCGGCTGCTCGCGAACCCGGGCGTACAAGGCCGCGGTCTGCCGCCGCCAGTCAGCCAGCTGCAACACGGATGCGAGGTTCATGACCGGGCGGCAGCGGTGCTGACGTCCCAGATGACCCCCGTGTCGTCTCCGCCCAGACGTGCGATCAGGGCTGCGGCGGACTCCTCGGGGGTGATCAGGGTGCCGTCGGCGAAGTTCCGGTTGAACCGTTCGTACGCGGCGGTTCCGATGCGTCCGGGATCCTGCTGGCGGATCCAGGCCTGCATGACGGTGTCCACCCCGCCCGGCCGGTAGACGTTCACGGTCACGCCGGTGCCGCCCAGCTCGGCGGCAAGGTTGACGGTGTGCGCCTCCAGCGCGGCCTTGGTCGCGGCGTAGGCGTTGAAGCGGACCATGGAATCCGGCCGCGCGACGATCCCGCTGGAGACGTTGACAATGCGGCCCCAGCCGGCGTCCAGCATGCCGGGCAGCACGGCGGCGGTGAGCGCAGCGGGCGCGATGACGTTGAGCTCGAAGGCGCGGCGCAGCCCCGCGGCCGGGATGGCGGCGGTCCGGCCGAGCGGCTCGACGGTGGCCGCGTTGTTGACCAGGATGTCCACGCGGCCTGCCGCAAGCGCCGCCGCGGCCGCGCGGCCGCGCTGTCGTTCGTCGCCGAGGTCAGCGGGAACGATCCGGACCTGCCCGGCGGGGATGCCCCGGCCGAGCAGGCTGTCCTGGGTCTGCGCCAGCTGGTCCGCGGAGCGGGCGACCAGGATCAGCCCGGCGCCGGCGTCCGCCAGCTCGAGTGCGACGGCACGGCCGATACCGCGCCCCGCCCCTGTGATCAGCGCGGTCTTACCGGCAAAGACGGTTCCCACTGCGGTCTCCTTTCTGCTGGTCATGGTCAGGCCGTCGCATGCTCGCGCAGGTAGCGGACCATGCCGATCACGTCCTCGGGGACGAGCCGGCCGATGGCGCCGCTGGAGTACACGCTGACCACGACCCGGCCGGCCGGGCCGAGGACGAACCCGGTGGACTGCAGGTAGACCGGGTCGGGGTTGACGAACGCGCCGGTGAGCCCGGCGATGGCCCGGGCGTCGGCGCCGTGCCCGACCGGGAAGGTCAGGCCGTGCTTGGCGATCAGCTCCGCAGTGGCGGGCTCGTCGTCCACCGACAGCGCCGCGACCTTGATCCCGGCGGCCGCGAGACTGTCGCCGGCCTGCTGGAACGCCCGCAGCTGCGCGTTGCAGTACGGGCACCACGACCCGCGGAAGAACAGCACGACTCCGAAGTCACCATCGAACGCGTCCGGCAGGGTCAGGGCCGCCCCGCCCGGCGGGGTCAGCGGCAGGGCGGGGAACGAGTCTCCGGGACTCAGCAGCGGCATAACGGCTCTCCTTCATCTGCTCACGGAAATGACGCCAGCGGTGTGCCGGACCGTCCTGTTGTTAGCGCCGGTTCAGGCCGGCGTCTTACCTCGCGATATCCGGCTGCCCCTCGAGCTGCCCGGCGGTGCAGATCACCGGCTGCCCGCCCGGAGATCAGCAGTCAGGCCGGATTCGCCCTAGCGGCCAGAAGCAGCCCTTGGTAGTCCTCGGCACACGGCCGCAGCTCAGCAGGTGCGCAGCGACACCGGTATACCGGCGGGCCGCCTCGGTCCCGGATTCGTCGTCCAGGACGAGCTCGACATAGACCTGCAAGATGTCCAGCGCCTGATCGCAGCCCACATCGCGCGGATCGGTCCGCAAGAACCGGTCCAGCTCATCCCAGCCCGTCATGGTCGCCCCGTACCGCGGTCGCTCAGCTCGGCCTCCTCAGCGGAGGCGGTCAGATACCCGTTAGCAGCCAGCGCGGCCCGCAACTTACGCCGTGCGCCGAACATCGTTTCATAGACCGCATTACGGCTGGAACCCAGCTGCGCCACCAACGCGTCGAGCGGACCGCCCTTTACCGCGATCGCGGTGAACACCTGCCGCTGCCATTCGGTCAGATCCTCCTCGACGGCACGGCGCACCGCGGCGACGAGGTCGTGCCGCCGCCTGGGTCCAGCCCGGGCATCGGCCCCGAGTCGCGCACGACGCGCCCATGGAGATCGAGCGCCACGAGCGCCAGCACACGGTCGTCGCCGCTGTTCACATAGATGAGTGCGCCTGACGGGTCAACGGACAGACCGCGCGGATCGGCGATCCGCGGGTCGTCGCCAAACGGCCCTGTGAATTCACCCTCCGGGCCGAAGCCGAGGATCGCGCCGTAGCCGTTGCCGTTGGCTCCGCCGGCGCTGGTGACAAGGATGTGCATCGCGACCGCCCTTCGTCCGCGGGCGGCCCCGCGGCATGAGTTCATCCTCCTGTGGCGTCCGGCCGCCCGCATCCTCGAAGGTGGTGGTTCTCTTGTTCATAATGACGGTCGGCCGTCTCAGAGCCGTGCTGGGCATCGGCATCCGCGCAGCAGCCATGCCTGGTCAGCGCCGTCTGGTGTACCTGTGCGCCGTCCTGGTCGGCGCCGAAACCGGCCTGGGTGATCAGGCTGGCCGTCATCGACGGCCTGCGCCACCTCCCGGACGGCACGTATCGCTGTGCGAGCGAGGCCGGCTCCGCGATGATGCTCACCGCCATGCAGTTCACCTTGAGGGCCTGCTCGCAGCCGCCGCTGGAGCTACGTCATAACGTGGTCAGGGCGTCACCGTTCATCTGCTGCGTCATCGCGCGGCAGTCCGCTGGCTGTCCAGGAGGTAAGAACGGCGCGTCCGGTGACGCTCACCTTGTGCCCGGTTTAGTTACCGACTTCAGGAGTGAGGCACGATGGCCGTATCACGTGTGGCAGCCGACCGTGATTATCCGCAGATGATCGCGGAGACCGATCACGCCGAACCCGCGCCGCGGCGAGTGCGGGCGATGCTGGGCGGCGAGCTGATTTTCGACAGTACGCAGGCCCGGTACGTGTGGGAATGGCCGTACTACCCGCAGTACTACATCCCAGTTGAAGACGTCGACGAGCGTTTCCTGGTGGATGAGCACCACGAGCAGCGCCTGCGCCAGGGGACGGCACGCCGTCACGGCTTGCGGGCCGGCGGCGTGGACCGCCCAGGCACCGTGCGTGTCTTCGGTGACGAGGCGATTGACCGGGTGGCGGGCACAGCTCGTTTCGACTGGGACGCGCTGGATGCATGGTATGAGGAGGACGAGCAGGTCTTCGTTCATCCCCGCAACCCTTACGTCCGCGTCGACGCACTTCGCTCGCACCGGCACGTCCGGGCCTCGCTGGAGGGCATCACGCTGGCCGAGAGCGCCAGGCCGGTGCTGGTGTTCGAGACCGGTCTGCCGACCCGTTACTACTTCGACCGCACCGATGTCGACTTCAGTCACCTCGTGCCGACCGCCACCCAGACGGCCTGCCCGTACAAGGGTGTCACCAGCGCCTACTGGTCGGTGCGCACCGGTGACGACGTGCGCGATGGTGATCAAGACCTCGCCTGGGCCTATGACTTCCCCACCCGCCAGCTGCTGCCCATCGCGGGCCTGGTCGCTTTCTACAACGAGAAGATCGACATCGACGTCGACGGCGTGCGGCTGCCGCGCGCCCGAACCCATTTCTTCGAGTGATCGCCACCATCGCGGCCTGGCCAGCGCGCCCCGCCGGCCAGGCGTGCCGGGCAAGGCGATCGTAACCGTGTACTCCAGCGGCGCCATCGGCCGCCTGGTGCCCGAGGACGTGATCGGCCTGGCCCGGTACCGGCGCGAGCATGCCGCCGCGTCATCTTGATAGCCATCGGAGGACGTCATGAACATCCCGGATATCAACTTCTACTTCGATCCGCTGTGCCCGTTCGCCTGGATGACGAGCAAATGGGTCCGGCAGGTCGCCGCTCAGCGCGACTACACCGTGGACTGGCGGTTCATCTCGCTGCGCATGCTCAACGCCGACGTCGACTACGACAGCCATTTCCCGGCAGGCTACGAGGCTGGCCACACCGCCGGGATGCGGCTGCTGCGGGTGGCCGCCCGGACCCGCGCCGAGCACGGCCGCCAGGCGGTTGGGCCCCTGTACGAGGCGATCGGCACCCAGGCGTTCGACTCCGCAGCCGCGCCCGCACTGGGACCGGATGAACGGGGAAGCCGGGCGTTCGTCGAGCCGCTGCTCAAGCGGGCCGGATTGCCCGCCGCGCTGGCCGATGCCCTCGATGACGCCAACTGGGACGATGAACTGCGGGCCGAAACCGACGAGGCGCTCACGCTGACCGGCAAGGACGTCGGTACCCCGATCATCCACTTCGGGCCGCCCGACGGGACCGCGTTCTTCGGGCCGGTCATCAGCCGGCTGCCCAGTGACCAGGACGCGATCCGGTTGTGGGACCACGTTGTCGGGCTCGCCTCCTTCCCCGGCTTCGCTGAGCTCAAGCGCAGCCTGCGAGAACGATCCCAACTGCACAGCTTCGGCGTTAACCCTGGCCAGACCGGCATCCAGGAGGACTGGCACGGCGGAAGCCGACGCCTCAAGAAATTAAGACCGGGACACCCGCCGCGTCGGGAAGAAACTCAGGTCCGGGTCCGCCGAAGCGGCCGCCGCGCTGTCCGGCACGGACGCTACAAGGACGTGGCGGGAACCTCGAGGTCAAGGAGGTGCGGATCGCCGAGGACGAGCGGTTCGTCATCTGCTTCAAACCTGAGGCCGCCGAGCGCGACGCCGTGGTCGGGGCACGGATGATCGCCCAGCTCGAAGAAGTGATCAGGGACCCTGACCAGTTCAGCGCCGGCGGGCGCGCCGAGCTGTGCGGCGTCATCGCCACCAGGCCCGGCCTGAACGGCACTCCAGCCGGGGCAGTGCGGTACCGGCCGCAGCCAGTCCCCCTCGGCGGCCCGCCAGCAGGTCGCGGCCGTCGGCTGCGGTGACGGTGGCCAGATCGAGTTCAGGCATGACGCGTGGCGCCTATCCGACGCCCGGCTGGTCAGATGCCGAGCCGGTCGAGGGCGCTGAGGATCTGCGCCGGCTCGGTGCGGGTGCTGTAGTCGGAGTGCACGTCGATCCACCGGACGACGTGGCCGACGTCGGTGATGACTACGGTCGGCATCGGCAGCGCGACGGTGCCGTCGGCGTTGACGGCGGTCAGGTCGAGTCCGAGCTGCAGCTGGGCGGCTCGTGCCTCGTCCGACGGCCGGGTCAGAATGCCCAGGCCGCGGGCGATCGCGTTGCCCGGATCGGACACCACGGTAAAGGACAGGTCGTGCTTCTCCTGCATCGACAGCGACCCGTCCGCGGCCTGAGGGCTGATCGCGACAAGCCCTATGCCGCGTGCGGTCAGCCGCGGGAGCAGGTGCTGTTGGTAGGTGGCTAGGGCGATGTTGCAGTACGGGCACCAGGCTCCCCGGTAGAACACCAGTACCGTTGGCCGGTCTGCCGTCACGGCGTACAGCGTCGTCGGTGACCCGTGGACGTCGAGCAGGCCGGCATCGGGGATCAGGGTTCCGGGGATAGCGACCCCGTCCGGTATGCCGGCGGTGGCCAGTGCGGCTTGCTCCCGGGTGAACGCACCCATGACCTCGTTCGGCGGCTGTGCGGCCATCGAGGCGTGCATCTCGGCGACACGACCGGTGATCGTAGATTCAGTGGCCATCTCCGGGCTCCCTTGCAGTCGGCTTCGGGCTGGCTCGGGGGCACTGCGGACGCGACACCCCCGCCGTCACAGGCTATGCGTCGCCGCGGAGCCGGTGTCTTACCCCGCGGCGTGAATTTCGTCAGGTCCGGCCGCCCGGGCAACGGCCAGCGCCCGAGCGGGCCGCTCAGATTCTGGAGCCAGGACACGCTGACGCAGCAGAAAGACTGTCCGATTACAAGTCGTTACGCAAACGGCGGCGCTTGCAACCCCGCGATCATCTGGCCCGGGCGCGGGCGGCTCGACCGTGTGCCGCTCGAATACTCGATTGAGTGGCTGACCTGCGCTATCGGCAGCAGGCCTGGCGCGGTGATGGCCGGCTGGCCAGTGCTGCTCAAGATGCGTAGGCAGATCGGCCGCTTCTGTGTCTTCTATCCAGGCGGCCTCTCCCGCTTGGGCGGGCTGCGCAGGAGGGGTACACCACACGCCGTTTTATCTCCAGGTCAGGCTCGAAGAGTTGGCGACCGGCGCGCCGTGGACCTCACCAGGCTGGCCGGCGTATGGGACGTCGCGTCCAGGAGGTCGTTTGGATCCCAGCGCCTTGGCTACGACCGAAGCGCTAGTGAAGCACACGCCTCGGGCAGAATGCCCGACGCTGCCACCCAGTCCTCGGCGAGGAACACGCCATCGCGCTGGTTCAGCAGTCCGAGTGACGTCACCGGCCTTGTTCATCGGCCGATCGGATGACGAGGTTGAGCTGCCCGAGGCGCTCTGGGTCCACGAGGGCATCGATTTGCCTGATCTTTCCGTTAGTGACGGTGAACGCCATCACGGAGAACACTCGTCCGGCGGGCGCCCCCACAACTCCCGCGGCGCCGTTAACGAGCACTGACCTGACGAACGGGTAGAGCTTGGAGTAAGTAGCGGAGTAGGCCGCTACGGCTACCGCGCCGCGAAGAATCAGCGACGCTTCCTCGCGCAGCACGCCGCTATCGATCCGCAGTTCGACATCGGGATCGAGCACCGCCACCAAGGCGTCAAAGTCGCCATCGCGAGAGGCGGCGAAGAACGCGTCGACGACCTCGCGCTGTCGCCCGATGTCCGGGTCCGGCGCGGGCGAGCCGTGCACGCGTCGCCGAGCTCGGCTGGCGAGTTGCTGCGCGGCGGCTTCGGAACGGTGGAGGACCGCCGCGATGTCCGCAAACGGCACGCCAAACACGTCGTGCAGCACGAACGCCAGCCGCTCGGGAGGAGTAAGCGCGTCGAGCACCACGAGCAGCGCGAGCCCGACCGAGTCGGCAACCAGCGCCTCCTGCTCAGGGTCGACGCTGCCTTCGAGGCTGACGACGGGGTCGGGCACGTAGACGTCCGTGAACTGGTGGCGCCGTGCTCGCCGGGCGCGCAGCATGTTCAGGCACACCCGCCCGACAATGGTGGTCAGCCAGGCCTGCATGTTCTCGACGCTCCGCCGATCCTGGTCGCGGATCCGGAGCCATGCCTCCTGGAGAGCGTCGTCGGCTTCGCTCACCGATCCCAGCATCCGGTAGGCAACCCCGCGCAAATGCGAACGGTGCTGCTGAAAGCGCTCCGTCAGCCACTCGATCTCCTCCATATCAAATAGGTTCCCTTCTACCTCCTGTGGCCGTGACCGAATGGGAGTGGCGGCCCCGCAGGGATCACCAGTGGTTGTGGTAGCCCAGGCCCACGACTAGGGCGCCGACGGCCATCACCAGGAAACTGACCGCACCGGCGACCTTGGGATCGCGCACCCGGATGTGCGCGCTCACCGCGCAGATGAAGTAGACGACCAGGCCAATCGCGGCGGCCATCCCGAGCACCGGCACAGCGAATCCGGCCAGCAGGCCGACCGCCCCGCAGGCCAGCAGAATCCCGAACGGAATCATCCACCTCGGCGACACTCGCACCTCGTCGGCGACGACCCTGACAGACTCCGCCCCGGCGAAGTTCAAAACGGCGGCATAGCCGTTCGCAAGCGCCACGACGATCGTGACGACAACGTAAGCGATGTGCATACTCATAAAGACACGCCCGGACCGGAGAACCTGACCGCCCGGCCCCAGCGACCGCTATCCGCGCGCCCCCGCCTTCCGGCGGCCAAGGCACTATGGCATCGACGTTACCCATGACCGTACCTGCGCGAACACTGGCCTACCGAGGGAATATCTCCTGTCGGGATCTCCAGCCGACGAAATTTGCAGGCCAGCAAATAAGTATGCGAGGAGGTAGCGCACTCTCATCATGCATGGGGCGAGCGTCCGTTCGGCCCCATGCTGACCCGCAGAGTCCGCGCGCAGATCACCCTGGTCTGCGAGTCAAGACCGGCCAGAGCCACACGACGGGACCGGCGCCAGATCGGCGGCTCAGT
>Ga0302184_10000410_pt1 | contig 28411 bp, 19 predicted proteins | sample I_Palsa_N3_3_FD_200233 | JGI IMG/M metagenome (GOLD analysis project Ga0302184, IMG submission 200233) | Peat permafrost microbial communities from Stordalen Mire near Abisko, Sweden - I_Palsa_N3_3 | ecosystem: Environmental > Terrestrial > Soil > Palsa > Peat permafrost | place: Sweden...
GCGAGCCGGACGCCGCGAACGACACCGCGCCGCCGCTGGCGACATCGTCGCTCTGCGGCTCCTCGCTCACGACCGGGGCACTGCCGACCGCGCCGGCGCTGACTGTCAGCGTCGCGGTGGTCGTCGCGGCGGAGCCGAGGATGTTCGTGAACACGGCGCGGAATTCGTCGCCGCTGAGGATCGAGCTGGTGGTGAAGCTCAGCGTCGTCTGCTCGGCGCCGACGACATCGGCCCAGCTGGCGCCGCCGTTGTCAGACAGCTCCCACTGGATGTTCGGTGCGGGGACGCCGCTGGCGGTTGCGGCGAACGTCGCGCTCGCGCCCGCGGTCACCGTCTCGCTGACCGGATTGGCCGTGACGATCGGCGCGGCGCCGCCGGCGACCACGGTCAGCAGAGCAGGGGCGCTCGTCGCCTTGCCGCGGCGGTTCTTGAACACGGCGCGGAACTTGTAGCCGCTCTGGCTGGCTACGGCGGTGAACGAGAACGTCGCTCCGCGAACAGGGCCGATGTTGCGCCACGAGCGGCCGCCGTTGCGTGAGACCTGCCACTGCACCCGCGGCTTCGGATAGCCCGACGCCCGCGCGACGAAGCGCGCGTCCGCCCCTGTGGCGGTGAGCACGCTCTTCGGCTGCGTCGTGACCGCCGGCGCCCGGGCGGCGTGCCTGCTGCGCAGCTTGCTGGCAACGGGCCGAAACGGCACGATCCGTGGTGGCGCAAGCCGCAGCTGCGCCGATCCGTCGGCGCGGCTGAGCGTGGCCGCGGGCGCGGGGCGGATCACCGCTCCGGCGGCGGAGCTACCGAGCAGCTGGCTTGCGCAGACCGCCAACAGTGCGAGCGCGCCGACGAGCGTCCGCGCAGGGCGGTGCCCGTTGCGTGGGTGCGGCTCGACCGGCGACGAGCCGGCGCGAGCGTTTGGGACTCGACGGATCTGCATCGTTTTCACGTCAACTCCGGGGCGCGAGCCGTCCTGACCCGCCACCAGCGCCTGGAGGACCTATCGGCCCCACGACCAGTTTTATCAAGCCGGCGGGGCCTCTCCCTACCTCAGAGCAGGGCGCCGTTCGGGATGTAGTTGGCGAGCGGACCGACCGCGCCGTGCGTCCAGATCGGGCCTCGCGTGACCAGCTCGAGACCGGCGCCGGCGAGGATCTCCTGCGCCCAGTGCTGTGTCTCAGCGACGAAGCCGACCGCGAACTCGCCGCGCCCGGACTGACTCAGGACGTGTGCGAGCAGATCGCGCGCCACGCTCTCGCTCGTCGCCGACAGCGTCACCAGCCGCTCCGGCGTTCCGATCGCGTAGCCGCTGCCTTGCCGATCCTCGACGATCCAGAACCTGAGCCCGTCCTGCCGGGCGAAGAACTCGAGCTCGGGTAGACGCGAAAACCCCCGCGAGGCACGATCGATCCGGTCGCAGAGCGCGAGCGCCGCCCGTTCGCCGGCGCGCACGCCGGCGACCTCGACGCGTGCGCGTGGTGCGACGTTGCCCCGGGCGTCGAGCGTTGCTCGCGGCGCATGACCTGTGCGTGCGTACAGTTGCTGCCCGCGCGGGTCCTCCGAGGACAGGATTATCCGCGCGTCGGAGTCCTGCGCGTAGCCGAGCGCGTGCTCGATCAGGGCACTGCCGACGCCGGCACCCTGGGCCGCCGGCGCCACCGCGAGCAGCGACAGCCCCCAGAGTCCGTCGCGCCGCATCGCGAAGGCGACCCCGCTGAGCGATCCGTCCGTGGCGACGCAGGCGAACGCACCCTCCGGGTCGGTGCGCAGCAGGTGCTCGAAGCGTGCCCTGAAGAACGCCTGGTTCGCTCCCGGCTCGAGTCCGAACGCGCTGCCGTGGATGGCCAGGACCGCGTCGATATCGCCTTTGCCGACGGGCCGGACCGAGTGCATTTCCGCCACGCTAGCGCGTGCGCGATGCGCCCGCTGCGCACGCTGCATCACACCTCTCAAGAACACCTGCAGGGGGTCGATCACCGGCCCACGCATGGTCGTTGAGGTTTACCCCTACCCCGATCCGGCGGAGCGACCCACTGACGAGGACGGCCGCGCGCTTCGCTCCATTCCGGATTCCGCCCCCGGACCCGCCGCCCCGCTCGATGCCTCTGATCTCGAACAGACCGCGGGCGGCCGCTGGGATCTCGTCGCTGTCGCCGAGGGTCGCGGTCCGGCAGCCCTCCTCGCGGCCGACGTCTCGCGTGCGCTCGACGAGCTTGCCCAGACGACCAGCGGCTTCTCTGTGGGGGCCGCGCGCAGCTCGCAATCCGTTGATCTGATCGGCAGAGAGCTCGAGGGACTGCGTGGCGAGCTCGAGGTGCTCGCCGACCGCGCCGCCTCCCTGCTCTCCTCCTCGCAGGAGGGCGAGGCAACCGCACGCGAGTCGGCCGAGCTCACGGTCGAGCTGATGAGTCAGACGGAGCACGGTCTCGCCGTGCTCGGTCGCGTGATCGAGGGTCTCGGCGAGCTCAGTGAGCGGACCGAGCAGGTCGCGGCACTGGTCGACGGGCTCGCGCGTCACGAGCTCAACGACATCAGCGACTTCTCCTCGGTCATCGACGGCGTCGCCAAGCAGACGAAGCTGCTCGCGCTGAACGCGGCGATCGAGGCTGCTCGCGCCGGTGAGCACGGTCGCGGCTTCGCCGTCGTCGCTGACGAGGTCGGTCGCCTCGCTGCCCAGACCGCCTCGCAGACAGCGCAGATCGCCCAGACAATCGGTCGTACCCAGAGACAGATGAACGCGGTCCAGGAAGCGGCCGAGGCGGCGCGCGAGCGCGCGGCCGAGGGCGCCGGCAACGCCGGCGAGGGACGCGGCGCGCTCGAGCAGGTCGGCGCGCTGATCGCCTCCTCCGGCGGCCGCGCCACGCGGATCGCCGAGCTCGCCGGCAACCAGCTCGCTGACGCAGCAGCCGTCAACGAGGCGATCGTTGCGATCACCTCGTCGAGTGCGCGGATCGAGGAGCAGGCGCGCGCCGTCGCCCGCCACCAGGCCGGCCTCTCGGCCGGAACCGAGGAGGCATCGCAGGTGATCGCCCGCTTCCGCACTCCGGGCGTCGTCTCGCGGCGCTACGACTGCTGCCGCGAGCTCGCACAGGAACTGCGCGAAGTCTACGAGGACGTGATCGCCTCCGGCGAGGTGACGCTCGAGCAGGTGCTTGCGCAGAAGTATGAGGAGGCCAGGGGGGCGTCGATCCAGCGCTTCGCCCGGCTCTTCGATGTCTCGCGCGTGCCGGAGGAGGGCTTCGACCCGCCGAAGTTCCACACCGCTTACGATGCCGCGGTCGAGCGCCAGCTGATCCAGCGACTCGATGCCGTGCTCGCAGCGGATCCGACGCTGAGCCTCACCGGCCTGGCCGACCTGAACGGCTACGCCCCGGCGAACAACACGATCTTCTCGTGCGACTGGACCGGCGACTACGACACCGACCTGGCCAACAATCGCACCAAGCGCTTCCTGCTCGAGGCCGGCGCGATTCGCCGCTCCTCGCGGATGGGACTCGGTGTGGAGTTTCCGCCGGAGCCGGTCTCGCGCGCGGCGATGGCCGCTGCCGGCGCCTCGCTCGACGAGCCGCCGCTCGGCGAGGAGGGGTTCCTCCTCCAGACCTACCCGCGCGACACCGGTGACGTGCTGACGACACTGTCCGTGCCGCTCTACATCTGCCGCCAGCGCTACGGCAGCGTCACGATCGGCTGGAACCCCGAGACGCTGGAGCAGTGAGCGCGCCGCGAAGCCGGCCACAGGTCCGCTAGATTCGCGCGGTCATGGCCACGCAGCAACCGCCGCCGTCTGCGAGTCCGGCGAGACTTAATCGCAACCGGGCACTGCTCCACCTCGAGTTCCCGGCGACGATCGACTTCGACGACGCCTCGCTCGAATGGCGTCGGCTGTTCTCCGAGCTGTTCGGCACCTTCCTGCTCGTCGTCGTCGGCGCCGGCGGCGCCGTCGTTGCGGCCACCAGTCACGGCGCCGTGAGCCGTGCGGCGGCGGTCACCGCACCCGGGCTGATGGTCATGGCGATCATCCTCTTCATGGGTGCCGTCTCCGGCGCGCACCTGAACCCGGCGGTCACGATCAGCTTCACGCTGCGCGGCGACTTTCCCTGGCGCCGCGTCCCCGGCTACATCATTGTCCAGCTCGCCGGCGCTGCCCTCGCCTGCCTGTTCGTCGACAAGGTGATTGGCGATGCCGCTGGTGTCGGCGCGACGCTCCCGGGCGCACATTTCGCCGACTGGCAGGCGATGCTGATCGAGCTCGTGTTGACGCTTGGCCTCGTCAGCACGATCCTTGGCACGGCCTCGCGGGCACAGAACGTCGGCACGCTCTCGGCTGTCGCGGTCGGCGGCTACGTCGCGCTCGCGGGCCTCTGGTCGAGCCCGATCAGTGGCGCGTCGATGAACCCGGCGCGCTCCTTCGGCCCCGACCTGATCAGCGGCGACTTCGCCCACTTCTGGGTCTATGTCGTCGGGCCGCTCGCCGGCGGCGCGCTCGCCGTCGCCGTCGCCTGGATCCTGCGCGGGCCCGGCGGCGATCCCGGCGGGCTGGCGGCTGCACAGGGTCGCGTCGACCGTCTCGTTGCCGCCGGGCTCAAGCTGGAGGCGAGCGAGCCTGACGCGCCCAAGTGATGACCGCCGCCGCGTGCGGCGGCGCCTCGTCTGTGGTCTGCTCCTCGCGCTGGCGCTGGCGGGCTGCGCCAGCACGGGCCATGGCGCCGCGTCGGTTCCGCGGAGCCGCACGTTCATCGACGACGTCCCGGCGCTGCCGACCGACCTCGACCCCTCCGCCACGCCGACCCCGGCGCAGATCGAGATCCTGCCGAGCTGGTCGAGCGAGCTCGTGCGCCCCCAGGGGTCGCGTCCCGGGCCCGACGCCCAGATTCCGCCGGCCAGCGCCGTTGTGCCCTACCTCGCGACCTCTTGGCGGGTAAGCCCGGGCGGCGACATCACCTTCCAGCTGCGCCGCGGCGTTCGCGGTCCGACCGGCGACCCGTTCACCGCCGCCGACGTGCGCTGGAGCATCGCCCGTGACCTGGCTGTATCGCCGGTCGCGCCGTACCTCTTCGCGCTCGCCGGCCTCGATACCCGCGACCCCGTCACGGTCCTCGGTCGTTACACCGTCCGGATCAACGTCACCGCCCCGACGCCGTTCCTGCTCGGTGTGCTCGCCTCCGTCGCCGGCGGAATCTACGACAGCCGGCGCTACCTCGCTCACGCGAGCGCCGCCGACCCGTGGGGCGAGCTCTGGGGGGCGACCAATTCCGCGACCTTCGCTGCCTACTACATCAGCGACTTCCTGCCGTCGCGGCGGATCGTCCTGCTCGCCAATCCCGGCTCCTTCGTCCATCCCTACTACCGCAAGGTCGAGATCAAGCAGATGCCGGACTCCTACCACCGCCTCGAGGGCGTGCTCTCCGGCGGCGCCGATCACACGAGCGATCTCGAGTGGAAGGACTACACGGACGCGCTCCTCTACGGGCCCGCGAGCCACGCCAGTGCGAGCATCCTCCAGACCGGCCCCGAGACCGAGTCCTGGTTCTTCGACTTCGCCAGTGGGCCGCTGCGCCAGCCCGCGGTGCGTCGCGCCCTGAGCCTCGCGATCGATCGCGCCGAGCTCAGCGGCCGGATCTTTGCCGGCTACGCGATGCCCGACGTCCTCGCCCTCCCGGCGGCCGACGGCGAACCGCAGCCGGCCGGCTATGACACCGCGCAGGCCCGCCGGCTGCTCGCTAGTGCCGGCTATCCCCACGGCGTCGGCCTTGCCGTCTACGTGCCAGCCAGCATCGGCAACGGCAGCGAGAAGCGCGAGCTCGCGCTGCTGAGCGATCAGCTCGCCCAGGCCGGCATCACGCTCTACCCGCACGTCGTCTACGACAGCGATCAGCTGCTCGCTCTCGCCGCCTCCCACAAGCTCGACTCCTCGATCGAGGACATCACGCCGCTGCTCGGCGGCGCGCCGTTCCTGCTGATCCAGGACGACGGCGCCGCGCTCGATCCGGCAAGCCCGGCGGCTGACGACGACTACCACGATCCGGCGCTCACTTCGCTGCTCGCCAAGCTCCGCAACACGCCGCCGGGCGCCCGCGCCAACGTCCTCGCGGCCCGCGCCGCCGCGCTCGTCGACGCCGACGTCCCTGCAGCAAACCTGTTGGAGATCCCGGTCCAGAACGTGACCCGCTCGGACATCACGGGTTACGAGGCCTACGCGGTGCCGGTCACCTACTACGAGTACCTCCACCCGAAGCGCTAGTAACGTGATGGATCGATGGGCACCGACATCGATCCACAGATCGACGGCGAGCGCTTTCGCAACGTCCTCGGTCACCTCCCAACCGGTGTCACCGTCGTCACCGCCCACCACCCCGGCGGTCCGGTCGGGATGTCGAGCAACTCGGTCACCTCGGTCTCGCTCGAGCCGCCGCTGATCCTCTTCTGTCCGGCGAAGACCTCCACGACCTGGCCGAAGATCCACCAGGCCGGGGCCTTCTGCGTCAACATCTTCGCCGCCCACCACGAGGAGGCCTCGCGCCAGTTCTCGCGCGTCGGCGTCGACCGCTTCGCCGGCGTCTCCTGGCACGATCGCCCGACCGGCCCGGCACTCGATGACGCCGTCGCCTGGATCGAATGCACGATCGACGCCGAGTACGAGGCCGGTGACCACCTGATCGTCGTCGGCGCCGTCCGCCACCTCGAGGTCCGCGAGGGCGCGCCCGACCCGCTCGTCTTCTTCCGCGGCCGCTACGGCTCGTTCTCCGACGAGCCGCCGCGCGTCGCTTCGCCGGGCGACCGCGAAACCTAGATCCTCCAGCCCCCTGGCCGGGCAGCCGTGGCCAATAGACTTTTGCACGTGGACGCGCCCACCCGTCGCAGAGTGACGTTCTCGCGCAACGTGACGCTGTCGCTGTCTCGCACCTGCGTCTCGCACTGCAAGTACTGCGCCTTCAAGACCCACCAGTTCCACCTCCACGAGCCCGACGAGGTGCTCGCGCTACTCGACCACGCCGCGCGCCGCAACGTCAAGGAGCTGCTCGTCCTGACCGGCGACGACCCCGCCTACCACCCCGAGGTCAGGGCCAGGCTGACGCGGCTCGGCTTCGACGACTTCGTCGCCTACGTCGTCTGGTGCTGCGAGCGCGCGCTCGAGCGCGGCCTGCTGCCCCACACCAACCTCGGCGCCCTCTCGCACAGCGAGCTTGCCCGCCTGCGTGACGTGACCGCGTCCCAGGGCCTGATGCTCGAGTCCCTGCGCAGCGACCTCGAGGCCCACGAGGGCTCGCCGACCAAGGATCCGCAGCTGCGCCTGCAGACGATCCGCGACGCCGGCGCCCTGCAGATCCCGTTCACCAGCGGCATCCTCGTCGGCATCGGCGAGGCGCCCGCCGACCGGATCGCCGCGCTCGAGGCGCTCGCCGCGATCCACGCCGAGTACGGCCACATCCAGGAGCTGATCCTTCAGAACTTCGTCCCCCACCGCCGCTACTACGGCGAGGAGCCGGCCGACGTCGCGACCGCCGCCGCCGAGGCTTACTGGCGGACCGGCATCGGCCATCACCCCGAGCTGCCGCTCCCCGCCTGGGCCTGCGAGGTCTCGATCGCCGACCTCGAGCAGCTGATCGAGGCGACCCACGACCTGCTCCCCGGCGTCGGCATCCAGATCCCCCCGAACCTCTCCGACTGGTGGCCCCAGCTCGTCCGCGCCGGCGCCAGCGACCTCGGCGGCCTCTCCAGCAACGGCGACCACATCTCGCCCGAGCACCCCTTCCCATCGCCCCACCAGGTCCGCAAGACGCTCCAGGTCGACGGCATCGCGCTGACCGAGCGCCTCTGCGTCTACGGCGAGTACATCGACGCGGACTGGCAGTCCCAGGCCGTCCTCGACGTGATCAAAGCGCGCTACTGGTCCTTCATCCCGCGGCGCGGCAGCGGCCGGCGATCCGACCGCGTGATCCGCGCGGATCTTGTTTCTGGGGGCGTCAGCAAAGGTCGCGAGGGCGTCGTGCTGAGCGAGGAAGAGCTGACGGCGCTGTTCGCCGAGACGCGCCCCGAGGCGATCGAGGAGATCCGCCAGGCGGCCGACGAGCTGCGCGAGGAGCTCGTCGGCGAAACCGTCACCTTCGTCGTCTGCCGCAACGTCAACGTCTCGAACATCTGCATCGTCGGCTGCGCCTTCTGCGGCTTCGGCCAGGGCAAGCGCTCGCCCGACGCCTACGAGCACGACCGCGCGACGCTCGAGGGCAAGGTCCGCGAGGCGGTGCAGTTTGGCGCCACCGAGATCTGCATGCAGTCGGGGATCCACCCCGACTGGACGCTCGCCGACTACGAGCACTGGCTCGCCGTGATCAAGCAGACCGCGCCCCAGCTCCACGTCCACGCCTACTCGCCGATGGAGATCGCCCACATGTGTGACATCTCCGGCCTTTCGCCCGACGACGTCATGGCGCGGCTGCGCGAGGCGGGCCTCGACTCCGTTCCCGGCACCGCCGCCGAGGTCCTCCACGACGGCGTGCGCGAGCGTATTTCTCCAAACAAGCTGCCGGTTGCCCGCTGGGTCGAGATCATCGAGGCGGCGCACCGGGCCGGCCTGCGCTCGACGGCGACCGTGATGTTCGGTCACATCGAGGAGCCCTGGGAGCTCGCCGAGCACATGCGTGTCGTGCGCGAGTTGCAGGAGCGGACCGGCGGCATCACCGAGTTCGTGCCGCTCTCCTTCATCCCCTTCCAGACCCTGCTCGGTCGCACCCACGGCGTCGAGGAGCTCTCGACCGCGGAGAAGCTCAAGCACACCGCCGTCTTCCGCCTCGCGCTCGGTCACACGATCCCCAACCTCCAGAGCTCCTGGGTCAAGATGGGCCTCGACGCCGCGACCGAGTCGCTCCGCTGGGGTGTCAACGACCTCGGCGGCACCCTGATGGAGGAGTCGATCAGCCGCATGGCCGGCTCCTACCACGGCGTCACGCTCGATCCCGAGGACCTCGTCGGCGCCGCCCACAAGGCCGGCCGCCCGGCCGCCGAGCGCACGACGCTCTACAAGATCCGCCGCCGCTACCCGCTCGACTCAGTCGTCAACGCCGTGTGACACTTGCCCAAACTGGAGCCCACTACGGCTAGCAGGGCAAGCGGATCAGATCTAGAGAGTGACGAGCCGAAGGCTCGGCAGCTGTCCTCCGAAGACCGCACCGCGCTTTTGCGCTTCATGCTGCTGCACCGCGCGATCGAGGAGCGTGGTGTCAGCCTCTACAAGCAGGGCAAGGTGCCGGGCTCCTTCTATGACGGTCGCGGCCAGGAGGCGACCTGCGTCGGCGCCGCCTTCGCGCTCGGGCCGGGTGACCCGGTCTGTCCGCTGATCCGCGACCTCGGTGCGCACCTCGTCAAGGGCACCTCGCCGCGCGCGATCCTCGCCCACTACCTCGGCCGGCCCGCTGGCGTCAGCGCCGGCCGCGAAGGCAACGTCCACTTCGGGGACGCTTCGCTCGGCGTGCTCGGGATGGTCTCGATGCTCCCCGACATGATGCCGGTCGCCGTCGGCATGGCGCTGGCGTTCAAGCTGCGCGGCGAGGCGCGCTGCGCGCTCGCGCTGTTCGGCGATGGCGCGACCTCGGTCGGTGACTGGCACGAGGCGATGAACTTCGCCGCCGTCCAGAACGTCCCGGCGATCTTCGTGCTCGAGAACAACGGCTACGCCTACTCGACGCCGAGCTCGCGCCAGTTCGTAGTCAACCCTGTCGAGCGCGCCGCGGCCTACGGCATGCTCGGCGTCAGCGTCGACGGCAACGACGTCGAGGCCGTCTTCGAGACCGTCCGCCAAGCGCGCGAGCGCGCCCTCGCCGGCGCCGGCCCGACGCTGATCTCGGCCGACACGATGCGGATGCACGGCCACGGCCTCCACGACGACGCGCGCTACGTCCCACCCGAGCAGCTCGCCGAGTGGGAAAAGCGCGACCCGATCAAGCTCCAACGCAAGCGGCTCGTTGCGCTCGGCGTCGACGTCGCAGAAATCGAGGCGGGCGTAGCCATCGAAGTGGACCAGGCCACTACGGAAGCACTCGCAATGCCCCTAGCCGACCCCGCCACCGCCACAACCGGCGTGTTCTCTACAAGCGAGGCGATCCCGTTAGGGATCGGCCTCGCCCCTTGGAGCGGCTTTCGCTGATGGCGCAGCTGACCTACCTCGAGGCGATCTCCGACGCCCTCCGCGTCGCGATGGACGAGGACGAGCGCGTGATCCTGCTCGGCGAGGACATCGGCGTCCACGGCGGCGCCTTCAAGGTCACCGACGGCCTGCTCGCGCGGTTCGGCGCCGACCGCGTGATCGACACGCCGATCAGCGAGGAGGCGATCGTCGGCGGCGCCGTCGGCGCCGCGATCGTCGGCATGCGCCCGGTCTGCGAGATGCAGTTCGCCGACTTCGTCGCCTGCGCCTTCGACCAGATCGTCAACGTCGCCGGCAAGCTCCACTACCGCCTCGGGCTCGCCGCGCCGATCGTCGTGCGCCTGCCGAGCGGCGGCGGCTTCTCCGGTGGCCCGTACCACTCGCAGAGTCCGGAGGCCTGGTTCCTCCATTCGCCCGGGCTCAAGGTCCTCGCGCCGTCGAGCGCCGAGGATGCCAAGGGTCTGCTGCTCGCCGCGATCGCCGACCCCAACCCGGTGCTGTTCCTCGAGCACAAGAACCTCTACCGCCGCGTGCGCGGCGAGGTGCCAGAGGGCTCCTACGAGACGCCCTTCACCGCTCGCACGGTGCGCGAGGGCGACGACCTCGTCGTGATCGCCTACGGCGCGATGGTCCACACGGCGCTCGAGGCGATCGGGCAGCTCCCTGACGCGAGCATCCGCCTGCTCGACCTCCGCTCCCTGGCACCGCTCGACGAGGATGCGATTCTGACCGCGGTCCGCGACTGTTCGAAGGTCGTGATCGTCGACGAGGCCAACTACACCTGTGCGCTCGGCGCCCAGGTCTCCTCGCTGATCGCCGAGCGCGCGTTCGAGCACCTCGAGGGCCCGATCGTCCGCGTGGCGACGCCCGATGTGCCGATCCCGTTCGCCCCCGCGCTCGAGCGGGCGGTGCTGCCCAGCGTTGAACGAATCCGTGACGCCTGCGATGAGCTCCTCGCCTACTGAAGAGCAGGCCGAGGCGCGCGTCGAGGTCGTGATGCCCCAGCTCGGCATCTCGGTCACCGAGGGCACGATCGTCGCCTGGCGCAAGGGCCCTGGCGACAGCGTCGCCTACGAGGAGCCGATCTGCGACATCGATACCGACAAGGTCGAGTCGGAACTGCCTTCGCCGGTCGCCGGCAGGCTGATCGAGATCCTCGTCGAGGTCGGTCAGACGGTCGCGACCGGCACGGCGATCGCGGTGATCGCTGCGCCGGGATCGCAGCTGTCCGCGCTCGCCGACCCGGAGTCCGCTGTGCCCCTCGCCTCCCGCACCGAGGATGCAGCCGGCCGTGAGCACGTTCATTCGCCGGTCGTGCAGCGCCTCGCCGCCGAGCACGGCATCGACCTCGCGATGGTCACCGGCACCGGCACCGGCGGCCGGGTTCGCAAGCAGGACCTGCTCGCGCTGATCGCCGAGCGCGCCGGCAGCGGCGCCGAGCCGTACGCGCCGCCGCTGCCGGTACCGCTCTCGCGCATGCGCCGCTCGATCGGCGACCACATGAAGCGCTCGCTCGATACGGCGGCGACGGTCACGTCCTGGATCGAGGTCGACTTCAGCGCGATCGAGTCAGCGCGGGCGCAGTTCGGTACGACGGCGCTGCCGATCGTCGCGAGCGCGACGACGGCGACGCTCGCCGACTTCCCCGATCTCAACGCCTGGCTCGACGGCGGCGACATCGTGCGTCATGAGACGGTCAACCTCGGCATCGCCGTCGCGCTCGGGACTGAGGGCCTGCTCGTCCCCGTGGTCCGCTCGGCCGAGCGTCTCGAGATCGCCACGCTCTCGGAGCGGATCCGCGATCTCGCGGCGCGGGCTCGCACCGGCCAGCTGGCGCCGGAGGAGCTGCGCGACGGCACGTTCACGATCACCAACCCGGGCCAGTTCGGCACGATCATGGCGACGCCCGTGATCAACCAGCCGCAGGTGGCGATCCTCGACATCGAGGCGATCGTCCGCCGCCCGGTCGTGCTCAGCGACTCCGCGGGGGCGGAGAGCATCGCGATCCGCCCGATCTGCATCCTCGGTCTCTCCTGGGATCACCGCGCGCTCGACGGCGTGCTCGCGGCGCAGTTCCTCGCCGCCCTGCGCGGGCGCCTCGAGCGCTGGGAGTAGGCGCCGCCGGGGTGTTCTGCGCCCGTCCCGGGGCTATCCTGGGTTCGTGACGGCTGAATCGCGCGCTGGTGGGGTCGGGCGGGCAGGCGACCGGACGATGTCCGGGCTCGAGGTCCGCCCGCTGTATGAGGTGGCCGATCTGCCCGACGCCGGTGCGATCGGCCGGCCGGGTGAGTTCCCCTACACCCGCGGCATCTACGAGTCGATGTACCGCGGCCGCCTCTGGACGATGCGCCAGTTCGCCGGCTACGGGACCGCCGAGGAGGCGAACGAGCGCTTCCACTACCTGCTCGACCACGGCCAGACCGGGCTCTCGGTGGCATTCGACATGCCGTCGCTGATGGGCCACGACTCCGACCATCCCCGCAGCCTCGGCGAGGTCGGCCGCGAGGGGGTCGCGCTCGACACGGTCGAGGACATGTTGACGCTGTTCGACGGGATCGACCTCGGTGACGTGACGGTGTCGATGACGATCAACGCCCCGGCTGCGGTCTTTCTCGCCTTCTACGTCGTCGCCGCGCAGGAGCGAGGCGTCCCGCCGGACCGCCTCGGCGGGACGATCCAGGCCGACATCCTCAAGGAGTACATCGCCCAGAAGGAGTGGTGCTTCCCGGTCGATCCGGCGATGCGCGTGCTCGGCGACATGGTCGAGTGGTGCTCGGCGACGATGCCGCGCTGGCATTCGCTCTCGATCTCCGGCTACCACATCCGCGAGGCCGGATCGACTGCGGCGCAGGAGCTCGCGTTCACGCTGAAGAGCGGCTTCACCTACGTCGAGCAGGCGATCGCGCGGGGCCTCCCGGTCGACTCCTTCGCGCCGCGGCTGTCGTTCTTCTTCAACGCCCAGATCGACTTCTTCGAGGAGATCGCGAAGTACCGCGCGGCTCGCCGGATCTGGGCGCGCGAGCTGCGCGACACCTACGGCGCGCGCGAGGAACGCTCGCTGCTGATGCGCTTCCACGCGCAGACGGCGGGCGTCTCGCTGACCGCACAGCAGCCGCTCAACAACATCGTCCGCACGGCGATCGAGGCGCTCGCCGGCGTGCTCGGCGGGACCCAGTCGCTGCACACGAACTCCTACGACGAGGCGCTCGCGCTGCCGAGCGAGGCGGCGGTGCGGGTCGCGTTGCGCACGCAGCAGGTAATCGCGCACGAGACCGGCGTCGCGGCGACCGCCGACCCGCTCGGCGGCAGCTACTTCGTCGAGGCTTTGACCGACGAGCTGGAGCGCCAGGCCTACGCCTACTTCGCGACGATCGACGAGCTCGGCGGGATGGTCGAGGCAGTCAAGCGCAACTACCCCCAGCGCGAGATCGCCGACGCCTCATTCGAGCTCCAGCGCGCGATCGAGACCGGTGAGCGGGTCCTCGTCGGCGTCAACGCCTTTACCGACGACGGCGCCGAGCAACAGACCGACATCCTCCGCATCGACCCCCAACTCGAGCGCAAGCAACTCGACCGCATCCAGGCCGTCCGCGCCGGCCGCGACGCCACGGCCGTCGAGGCGGCCCTGACCGACCTGCGTAGCGCCGCAGCGCGCGAGGACGCCAACCTGATGGAGCCCCTCTGCACCTGCGCCCGCGCCCGCGCCAGCGAAGGCGAGATCATCGAGGCCCTCCAAGAGGTCTTCGGCACCTACACCGAAACCCCCGTTTACTAGAACAGCTGCGCAGGCAGCCGCAGTGGAAGTCGAGCGCCAGCGAACCGCCTGCTCGCGCGCTTCGAGCGTCGCCACCGTGTCGTGATCCTACGACTCGCGCTAGCGTGCCGCCAAAGCTGGCGCACCGGCCGGCGATCCGATCTTTGGAGGCGCGATGAAGCGTGGAACATTCGATCAGCTCAATGCGACTGTCGACCGGCCAGGCGTCGAGCGGCGGGTCTTTTCCGGCGACGGCGCAACACTCGCGTTCACCACGCTCGCGCCTGGCCACACCCCGCGTCCGCACTCACACCCGCACGAGCAGATCGTCTACATGCTCTCCGGCCGTGCGCGGTTCGTCGTCGGCGAGGAGGAGACGATCCTCGCCGCGGGCGACATGCTCGTCGTGCCGCCCGGGGTCGAGCACTTCGCCGAGACGCTCGGGGCGGAGCCGGCGGTCGATCTGAGCGTCTTCTCGCCGCGTCGCGACGAGTACGCCGCAGAGGAGGCCGGCTCGCCGCAATGACCGTCGTGCCCTTCGCTGAGCGCCTCGCTCGCGGTGACCGCCTGCTCGGCACGTTCGTCAAATCCGCCGACCTCAACATCACCGAGCTGCTCGCCGGGTCCGGCCTCGACTTTCTGATCGCCGACCACGAGCACAGTAGCCTCGGCGTGCGCGAGATCGAAGGGATCGCCCGCGCCGCCGGCAGCGCCGCGATACCGCTGATCGTGCGGCTCGCGAGCGGCGCGCTGGCCGAGACCGGCCGGCTACTCGACGCTGGCGCCAGCGGAATCCAGGTCGCCGACGTCCACGACATGGCCGCGCCCACCGCTGCCTGCCGCCAAGCGGCGTACCCGCCGGATGGCCAGCGCGGACTCGCCCTCTCCCACCGCGCCGCGCGATTCGGCCGCGAGCCGCTCGCCGACTACCTTGACCGCGCAGCCCGCGAAAACGTGGTCATCTGCCAGATCGAGAGCATCGAGGGCGCCGCCGCACTCCCCACACTGCTCGCCGCCAGGCTCCCGGTCAACGCCTGGTTCCTCGGCCCAACCGATCTATCCGCCAGCCTCGGCCGCCCCGGCCAGCTCGACCACCCAGAGGTCGTAGAAAGGCTCGAGCAACTCGCCACGACGATCCTCGACGCCAAAGCCCCTCTCGGCATCTACGCCCGCAACCTAACCGAAGCCCAAGCCTGGTCCACCCGCGGCGCCACCCTCATCGCCCTGGGCTCCGACTACACCCTCCTAGCCACCCAAGTCGACTCAATCGTCCAAAGCTGGCGGCAATCCAGCACTCGCAGCTAGGGAGCACTACCTAACATCTCATTGCACGTGTCAGCACCAGCGAGGCCGGTTCTCGCGAAGCGAGAAGCCGGCGAGCCCAGCGAAGCGAGAAGCCAGCGAGCCCAGCGAAAGCGACAGAAGCGGGCGAGCACCCCTAGAGCAAGCGAATGATCGCCACGATCCCGACCGCAACGATCAGCCCCCGCAGCAGCTCCGGCGGCAGCTGGCGACCGTAGCGCGCGCCGATCAGACCGCCGGTGATCGAGCCCGCCGCCAGCAGCCCGGCGGCCGTCCAATCGACGTGCGGCGCGGCGAAGGCGAAGACGATCCCGGCCACGAGGTTCGCCAGCCCGGCGAGCAGGTTCTTGATCCCGTTGACGCGTTGGAGCGTGTCGTCGAGGCCGATCGACAGGATTGCGAGCAGCAGGATTCCCTGCGCCGCGCCGAAGTAGCCGCCGTAGACCCCGGTCGCGAAGACGCCGGAGAACAGGCCCGGCCCGCCGGTGCGCCGCTCTCGCTCGGCGCGGACCGCACGCGCCGTGAGGAACCTGCTGAGACGTGGTTGGATCAGGATCAGGATCAACGCGAGCGCAATGAACACGGGGACGACCGCCTTGAACGCCGAGGCCGGCAGCTCGAGCAGCAGCACCGCGCCGATGATCGCGCCGACGACCGACGCGACGGCGAGCCTCAGCGCGCGCTGCCACTGCCCTTCCAGCTCGCGGCGGTAGCCGTAGGCGCCGGTCAGCGCACCGGGCGCTAGGCCGAGCGTGTTCGAGACGTTGGCCGTCACCGGTACGAAACCGAACGCGAGCAGCACGGGGAAGGTGATCAGCGTCCCCGAGCCGACGACCGTGTTGATCGTGCCGGCCGCCACACCGGCCGCGAGGATCGCGAGAACCTCGAGGACGCTCAAGCGGCTCGTTCGTGGCGAGCTCGTTGCATCGCCGAGAGCCTATCGAGGCCGGCGAGCGCGGTGTGCGGCGCTGCGTCCGCGATAATCGGGTAGCAGAGCTTCGCCCCCGACCAAGCCAAGGAGGCCTCGAGTGCCCGTCGATAGCTTCGCCGCTCGCTCCGAGCTCGCGGTTGGTGAGCGCCGCTTCGAGATCTTCCGCCTTGAGGCGCTCGCCTCGCGGTTCGATGTCGCGCGCCTGCCCTATTCGCTGAAGATCCTGCTCGAGAATCTGCTGCGCACCGAGGGCAACGGGGCCGTCAGCGCGCAGGACATCGAGCTGCTCGCCGGCTGGGATCCGGCGGCCGAACCGAGCAACGAGATCGCCTTCACGCCGGCCCGCGTCCTGATGCAGGACTTCACCGGCGTTCCCGGAGTCGTTGATCTCGCGGCGATGCGCGACGCGATCGCCGAGCTTGGCGGCGACCCGCAGAAGATCAACCCGCTCGTGCCGGCGGAGCTTGTCGTCGACCACTCGGTACAGGTCGACATCTTCGGCCAGCGCGATGCGTTCAAGCGCAACGCGGAGCGCGAGTTCGAGCGCAACGTTGAGCGCTACGCCTTCCTCCGTTGGGGTCAGGACGCGTTCGACAACTTCTCGGTCGTGCCGCCGGATACCGGGATCTGCCACCAGATCAACCTCGAGTACCTGGCGCGCGTCGTTTTCAGCCGCGACAGCGCCGACGGTTCGGGGCTGCCCCAGGCCTACCCGGACACGCTTGTCGGCACCGACTCGCACACGCCGATGGTCAACGGTCTCGGCGTGCTCGGCTGGGGGGTCGGGGGGATCGAGGCCGAGGCCGCGATGCTCGGCCAGCCGCTGTCGATGCTGGTGCCGCAGGTCATCGGCTTCCAGCTCCACGGAGCGATGCGCGAGGGCACCACTGCGACCGATCTCGTTCTGAGGATCGCCGAGCTGCTGCGCGCCAAGGGCGTCGTCGGGCGGTTCGTCGAGTTCTTTGGCGCCGGTCTCCAGAACCTGCCGATCGCCGATCGCGCGACGATCGGCAACATGTCGCCCGAGTTCGGCTCGACGGTGTCGATCTTCCCGATCGATGGCGAGACGCTGCGCTACCTCGAGTTCACGGGCCGTCCACCGGAGCAGATCGAGCTCGTCGAGGCCTACGCCCGCGCGCAGGGCCTGTGGCACGACGAGGAGTCTCCCCAGCCGGCTTTCAGCGACACCGTCGAGCTCGATCTCGCCGAGATCGTTCCGAGCATCGCCGGCCCGCGCCGGCCGCAGGATCGCGTGCCGCTGGACGAGTCGCGTGAGCGCTACCACGAGGCCCTCGCGACCTACGCCGCGACCCCGACGGCGACGCCCGCGGTCGCCGGCAACGGCGGTGGTGGCGCTGTTGGCGGCGCGCTCGAGGACGGCCACGTCGTGATCGCGGCGATCACGAGCTGCACGAACACCTCAAACCCGGCCGTGATGATCGGCGCCGGCCTGCTCGCGCGCAACGCTGTGCAGCGCGGACTCCAGGTCAAGCCGTGGGTCAAGACCTCGCTCGCTCCGGGGTCGATGGTCGTGACCGACTACCTCGACCGCGCCGGCCTGACCGAGCCGCTCGAAGCGCTCGGCTATCACCTGGTCGGCTACGGCTGCACGACCTGCATCGGGAACTCGGGCCCGCTCGCTGAGGAGATCTCGCGCGAGATCTCCGAGCGCGACCTGACGGTCGCCGCGGTGCTCTCGGGCAATCGCAACTTCGAGGGGCGGATCAACCCCGACACGAAGATGAACTACCTCGCCTCGCCGCCGCTCGTCGTCGCCTACGCGCTCGCCGGCACGATGGACATCGATCTCGCCAACGACTCGCTCGGCGAAGGCGACGACGGCGAGCCGGTCTACCTGCGCGACATCTGGCCGAGCAGCAGGGAGATCGCCGACACGGTCGCGAGCGCGATGCAGTCCGACATGTTCCGCCGTCGCTACGCGCAGGTCTTCGACGGCGACGACCACTGGCGCTCGCTCGAGGTGCCAAGCGGCGATCGCTTCGCCTGGGATCCCGACTCGACCTACGTGCGCCGGCCGACGTTCTTCGAGAACTTCGCGCCGGAGCCGGCGGCACCGTCGGACATCGCCGGCGCCCGCGTGCTCGCGCTGCTCGGCGATTCGGTCACGACCGACCACATCTCGCCGGCCGGCTCGATCAAGCGCGACAGCCCGGCGGGGCGCTACCTCGAGGAGCATGGCGTGACGCCGGCGGAGTTCAACTCCTACGGGTCGCGTCGCGGCAACCACGAGGTTCTGGTCCGTGGCACGTTCGCCAATATCCGCCTGCGCAACCGGCTCGGCGGGCTGAGCCGCGAGCCCCTCCCCGAGGGCGGCTACACCTATCACCTGCCCGATGGCGAGCAGTTGTCGATCTACGACGCTGCGATGCGCTACGAAGCCGAGGGCGTGCCGCTGATCGTGCTCGGCGGCAAGGAGTACGGCTCGGGCTCCTCACGCGATTGGGCTGCGAAGGGCTCGCGGCTGCTGGGCGTGCGCGCAGTGATCGCCCAGAGCTTCGAGCGGATCCACCGCTCGAACCTCGTCGGGATGGGCGTCTTGCCACTCCAGTTCCAGGACGGCGACAGCATCGAGCAGCTCGGCCTCACCGGCGAGGAGACGTTCACGATCGACGGTTTCGCGGCTCCGCTCGCCGCCGGCGATCTGCCCCAGACCGCGACGGTCACCGCCGACGGCAGGACCTTCGAGACCCGCGTCCGCATCGATACGCCAATGGAGGCCGCCTACTTCATCCACGGCGGCATCCTGCCCTACGTCCTCCGCCAGCTGCTACTCAGCGACTAGCGTACAAACGCGCGGTCTGCTGAGTACGGCGCAACCGCCTCAAGCAACGCTCCAGCACCAGGCGAGGAGAGCCGCCCGAGAGGGCGGCTCCCGCAGCCCCGCAGCGTCAAGCTATGTCCAGCGCCTCCGCGCTGAGCTGCGCCTCGACGTCGGCGCCGGTCTCGACGTCGAGGTCGGGCGCGCTCTCGCGAACGACCTCGAACGGCTCGACGAAGCGTGACTGGCCGTAGCGGCTCCAGTAGCGGCTCGTTGCGCGCAGCAGCTCGGCATCGAGATAGCGACGCTGGCGGACCTGGGAGGTGTAGGCGCGCAGCACCGCGAGCTTGCGATCCATGAACTCGTCGACCGCGACGAATCGGCTGGGGTGGAAGTCGACGGTGCTCGACGAGCTCTGGTAGCAGAAGATTCGCGGGACGTGCAGAGCAGCGGACACGGTTGCCTGGTGGACGTTGCGATGGTCCTGGTTGAAGTCGTGCTCGCTGTGCGTGTAGACCGTGTCGGGGGAAACCTCCTCGAGCACGCGCCGGATCTCGGCGGCCGTGGACTCGAGCTCGCCAACGCTGGCATCGGCGACATTGACGTGAAACAGGCGCACGGCCATCAGCTCCGCCGCCCGCGCCGCCTCACGGGCGCGATCGGCCGGTACGCCCCCCGCCTCGCCGCCCGTCAGCACGAGTACGGAGACCTCGTGGCCTTGGGCGACATGGCCGAGCAGCGTGCCGCCACAGCCGACCTCGATGTCATCGGGATGCGCGCCGATCGCCAGCACCGCGGCACTGCTCGAAGCCTTGCGTCGCGCGCTGAGCGCCGCTAGCTCGTCGATCTTCTCGATCAGCGTCGCCCGATCGACGGGCTTGGTCAGGAAGTCGTCGGCGCCGACCCGGATCGCCTCGACGGCGTTGTCGAAGCTGCGATGGCCGGTCAGGATCAGCGTCGCGACGTGCGGCTGCGCGGCCTTGATCTTCATCACCAGCTCGAGCCCGCTCATCCCTGGGAGCTCGATGTCGGTGATGATCAGATCCCAATCCTTCTCGCCGGCGGCGGCGAGTGCGGCTTCCGCTGTCGGCGTCCAGCGCACGAGTGCCCGCTCGCGCATCACCTCGGCCGTAACCGCAGCAAAAATCGCGTCATCCTCGACGAGCAGGATCCGCAGCCGTTGGGGCGAAGTCATACGCGCCCGCCCCTCAACTGGACGGATGATCGAGTCAGTCCGACTCTCCCGCTAGCTGCCGTCTTATTCTCAGTGCGATGACTCCCGCCAAGCCGCGAGCAACTTCCCGACCGACAAAGGCGCGCCCGGCCCCGCGGCAGAAGCCGGCCGCTCGCCCCGCCGCGCGCAAGAGCGCCGGGCCGCCCGGATTCATGACGGGCGAGCTCGCCGAGTCGATGCTCGGCGCGATGTACGAGGGCGTGATCGTCTTCGGTGTCGATGGTCAACCGATCTACTGCAACCAGCGCTCGGTCGAGATCACCGGCCTGTCGCTGGAGGACCGGCTCAAGATGGGTTCCGAGCAGCTGGTCGAGACGATGATCCAGGAGGACGGCTCGCCTGAGATCGTCGAGAACCTGCCCTCCCAGTTCGTGCTGCGAACGGGCGAGAGCCACTCGCTGACCCACGGCGTCCGCACGCCCGAGGGCGAGCTCCGCTGGCTCGACATCAACGCCGAGCCGATCTACTCCGCCGCCAGCAGGGAGATGCTCGGCTGCTGCCTGGTGATGCGAGACGTGACCGAGCGCCGCGCCGCTGAGGAGGCGCTCCGGGCGAGTGAGGAGATGAAGGGCGCCGTGATGGCAGCCAGCGTCGACGCGATCCTCACGATCGACAGCGACGGCAAGATCGTCGACCTCAATCGCGCCGCCGAGCTGCTCTACAAGACGACCCGCGCCGCCGTCGGCGACAACCTCGAGAGCTTCATTCCCTGGCGTGACCGCCAGGTCTGGACGCAGATCCTCGAACGGCTGCAGACCGATCCCAAGCACTTTCGCGGCCGCCGCCTGACCGGGACCGGTCAGCGCAGCGACGGCAGCGAGTTCCCGCTTGAGGCGACGATCGACTCGCTGGATGCGACGAGCGGCCATCAGCTGTTCGTCACATTCGTTCGCGACGTGACCGAGCGCAGGGCGGCGGAGCGCCGTCTTGCGGATGCGCGTGACGCCGCGCTGCGCGCGTCGGTTGTCAAATCCGAGTTTTTGGCAACGATGAGCCACGAGATACGTACTCCTATGAATGGGGTCATCGGCAGTCTCGATCTCATCCTTGACTCCGATCTGGCGGACGATCTACGCGAATTGGCGACGATCGCGCGGACTTCGGCGCACGACCTGCTGGCGATCATCGATGACATCCTCGATCTCTCGAAGATCGAGGCCGACAAGCTCGATAGCCAGGCGATCGAGTTCGACCTCGCGGCGATCGTCGAAGGGGTCACGGATATCGTCGCCGTGCCGGCCCGCCGCAAGGGTCTTTTGCTCTCCTGTTTCGTCGATCCCCGTGCCCCCGCTGCGGTCTGCGGCGATGCGCGGCTCCTGCGCCAGGTGCTCGTGAATCTCGTCGGCAACGCTGTCAAGTTCACCGATTCCGGCGAGGTCGCGATCCGCGCCGAGTTGCAGGCCTCCGACGACGGCCGCGTGCTCGTCCAGTTCGCGGTCAGCGACACCGGTATTGGCATCGCGGCCGACTCGATCGAGAAGCTGTTCGAGCCATTCACCCAGGTCGACGGAAGTTCGACGCGCGCCCACGGTGGCACCGGCCTCGGCCTGGCGATCTCCTCGCGCCTTGTTCGCCTGATGGGCGGCAACCTCGTCGTCGACTCGGGCGTCGGCCGGGGGTCGACGTTTTCCTTCACCGTGCCCTTCGAGCTGCCCGAGCGCTCGGTCGGACCGGCCTACGCCCCGAACCCTGACACCCGTCCGCTGCGCGTGCTCGTCGTCGAATCGACGCCGAGCGCGGCGGAGACGATCGACCGCTACCTGCGCGCCTGGGGGATGGTGACAACGCGCTCGACGACTCCCCGCCAGGCGCTCCAGCTTTTCAAGGCGGCGCTTGAGCGCGAGCGCTTCGATGTCGCGGTGATCGCCGTCGCGCCCGGCGACGAGGCCGCGGAGGACCTCGCGCGGCAGATGCACGAGCTCGCCGGCGAGGAGGGCCTGTTCGTGATCGCCCTGGTCGACATCGGCGAGCGCGTCGCCGAGTCGGCGGTTGGGTCCGACCAGATATTCGACGCAGTCGTCGCCAAGCCGATCAAGCAGTCGCGACTCTACGATGCCCTCGCCAGCGTCGATCGCTCGCTCGCCGCGCCGCAGACGCCCGCGGCCGACGCCGCGCCGACCGCCGAGCTGCGTGGCCTGCGGATCCTGATCGCCGAGGACAATCCGGTCAACCAGCAGGTCCTGATGCGCCAGGCCGGCCGGCTCGGGCTCGTCGCGAGCGCCGTCGAGAACGGGCAGGCCGCGCTCGATGCGCTTGCCGAAGGTACCTACGACGCGATCCTGATGGACTGCCAGATGCCGGTGATGGACGGCTACGCGGCGACCAGGGTGATCCGCGAGCGCGAGGGCGCTGGCGGCAAGCGCACGCCGATCGTCGCCGTCACGGCCAACGCGATGCGCGAGGATTACGACCGTTGCCGTGACGCGGGAATGGACGACTTCGTCGCCAAGCCGGTGACGCTCGCCGCGCTCGCCAACGCGATCGAGCGCGCGGTGATTGCCGGGCGCACGAGCGATCCGTCAGCCGCGGGGAGTGAGCAGGGGTCGACATCGAAGCCACGCCGGCGTGTCGATCGCGCGCTCGAGCTGCAGGACGACGACTACGGCATCGATCGCGCCGCGCTCGCCGCGCTGCAGGAGGACGTTGGCGGCGCCGCGTCACTGGCGCGGATCATCCGCCTCTTCCTCGAGCAGCTCGACCCCCAGTCCGAGCAGATCGGCGAGGCGATCTCGGCCGGCGAGCACGAAACGGTGGCGCGCTCAGCGCACCGGATGAAGTCGAGCAGCGCGACGCTCGGTGCCACCGCGCTCGCCGAGGTGCTCGAACAGCTCGAGGCTGCGGCGATCGACGTTGACGCGGCGGCCTGCCATCAGCTGCAGGAAGCGCTGGCCGGCGCGGTGGACCGCGCGCGCACGGCCTTCGAGGGCGTCATGGAAGGGCTCGACGCCGCGAGCTGAGCAAGGCCGCGCGGGCCTGTTCAGCAGCTCGATGGCGTGTCGCACTCGGTCAGGCGGTTTACCTCCCAGCCCGCGTTCACCGGGTTGAGGAAGTAGGGCGGCGAGAGCGACCGCAGTCGCGTGTCGTAGACGTATTCCTTGTTGTACCCCGAGCTGACGCCGGTCCCACCCTCCTCGCCAACCGGGCCGCGGAAGTTCTGGGCGATCGTGCCGTAGACATTGAGCTTGCCGAGTGCGGCGCCGCAGTTGTAGTTATCGACGATGAACGAATGGCTCAATGCGAGGATCGCAGCGTAGATGTACGGGTTGCTCAGCGACCCACTGCCGTTCGTGCCGTTGCTGCAGGGGTGGTAGATCCGCACGAAGTCGTTGGCGATCAGGCCAAGCAGCGCGGTTCCCGTTGGTGTCGGCGGGGTGCTGGGGGTGCCGCTCACGTTGACGGTGCTCGGCGTGAGATTGCCGTTGATGATGACGTCGTTGTCAGTGCCGATCGTCAGCGACGACGAGTAGCTTCCCGAAACGGTCGCATTGCCGCAATTGACGGCAGTGTAGGAGGTGACGTTTGTCGAGTACGTAGCGCAAGCCTGGTTAGGGGTGTTCTCGATGTAGATGACGCCGTTGGATGGCGAGAGCCCCGTTTGCGTAACGCCGCCGTCGTAGTTGGCGTTCGTGACGCTGAACGTGTTCCCGGTCAGGACTATCGTCGTTGGGCCCACAAACACGCACCCGTCATTTGCGTAGCAGCCATTGTCATTGGCGCTGTTGTTGCCGTCGGCGATGAATTTCAATTGCGCGTTGCTGGTCGGAAGGGTGAGTGTTCCGTCGAGGCCGGTATTGAGTGTGCCGACGACGTTGGGGCCGCAGTTCGCCGCCGAAGGGATCGGGTTCGAGCTCGTGTAGCAGCCCGGTGTGTCAATTGCGTCGGTCGAGGCGCTGCCAAACGTCGGCGAGCCACTGACCGCAAGGTCGTCGTTGCTGTAGAGCGGCCCATCGATCGTGTCGCCTGTGATGAAGTAGATCGGGTTACCACAAGCCGCGTTGCGGGCTTCACCGGTCGCGTAAGCCGGGCTCGCCCAGTAGTCGGCTTGGCAGGTTGCCGTGCTGTCGCCGGTTGCCAATGGATCCAGGATCTCGTACTGGGTGAAGTAGATGAACTGGAGGAAGCTGTTCGGCTTGAACTGCGCGACCAGCGTGCGGCTTACCGCGTGCTGCGCGGTTCCGCTGGTCGGCTGCGAGGTGCCTGTGACCGCCACCCGAAATGTCCCAGAGGCTGAAGTGTTGCTCTGCTCAATCGTCGATGTGATCGGCGTGCTCGCATTGCACCCCGTTTGCCCGGTCGCCGGGAGGTTCTCGTAGGTGTAGGTCTCGCTCGAGCCGCTATCGGTTGATCCGGGGACCGTCACAGCAGTCCCGGTCGCACCGGTGGCGCCCGCAGCACCCGACACGGGGCATGTCTCCCAGTAGTTCGGGTTGGCGTCCAGTGCCTGCTGATAGACGCCCAACCCGGCGTCGGCAGCCAGCAGCGCACGCTTCTGGTCGAGGTCGAGCCGCGTGCTTTGGGCGTTATCAAGGACGGCGTCGAGCGCCGCAATGAGCAGTAGCGACGACGCCGCCAGAACCACGATCGCAACGACGATCGAGAAGCCGCGCTCGTCGCGCAACGACAGGCGCCTGCGGATGCCTACGAACATGGCGATGTCCCTGTAGCGCCGGTTGCGACGTTGTTCGAGATCGGCGAGAGCCGCAACACGACCGCGTTGGACAGGTCGACCGAGCCGTTCGCCGGGTTTGTGCCGTCGGTCGGTTGCGCCTGAAGGCTGACTGTCACCTCGGCGGTGTCCGCGGCGTTCGTCGCCCCAAGGCTCGGACTCGCCGCGAACGGTGTGCTCGACAAGGTAGAGCTGCTCGTGTTGTAGCCGTAATAGCTAAAGACCGGTGCTGTCGAGCCCTGGCTCGGCGTCGACCCCGGGGCAGCTGCGTACGAAAGCAACGTGTACGTGCTGGACGGCGTGGCCGGATAGGTGTTGGTCGACGTGTTGTATGTGTAGACCGACATCATCAGCGGTCCGTTGTTCGCGCTGAGGTAGATCACGATCTCGCTCGGCGTTATCGTCGGCGAGTCTGTCAGCGAGCTGAAGAACGTGATCGAATCGTTCGAGCTGGGTGGGGCACCCGTGCTGCCGAGCGTGGCCGACGTCCCCGTGACGCCAACGATCGGCGACACCCCATAGCCTTCGACGCAGCTTGAGTTGAGCGCCTGAAAGATCCGCTCCATCGCCGCGCCGCCCTGCTGGTCGGCATCGACGCGCTCACTATCGCCTTGCGAAAGCTGGGTTGCCAAGATGATGATCGTCAGTGCCGCTGCGGCGACGATCAGCCCGGCAGACGTCGCCATGATGAGCTCGATCAGCGTGTAGCCGCGCTCGTCTCTCAGTCGCTCGCGCCAGCTCATGTCGTACAGGCCCCGAGATAACTGAACTGGGCGTTTGTGCCCGTGGCGCTGCTGATCGTCGGAAGCGGGAGCGACGTGATCGTTGTGCCGTTGAGGTTCGTGTTCGATATCTGCGTCGAGCCGGTCGGCGGCAGCGGGCCGGTGTTCGTGTTGGTGGCGGGGTTCGTGAAGCAGACCTGGATCGAGCTGCCGTACGGCGCCTGCACGGGGTACACGGTCGACGAGCCAACGCTGCGACTGCTCGGCGATGCCGGCACCGCAGCACGGGCGACCGGCGGCGTGCACGAGTCGTCGGTCGCGACCGTGTAGGGGAGCGTCGATGCGTTCACGGCGGTGCTCACGGGAGTTCCGGGAGCGCTGACGATGAACTCGTCGACGCCGATCGTGTAGCCGCTGGACTGGGCGTCGTTCAGGTGGATGTTCGTGACCACGAGCGTGTGGCTGCCGTTGCTCAGGCTGCCGTAGTCATTCCAGATCAGCACCTTGTACGTGGACGTTGTGCTCTGCTCGTCGATCGTCGCCACCTGCGTCCCGTCGATCGAGATCGACGCCTCGCCCCATTGGTTCTCCTCGGGGACGACAAGCCCGACGCCGGTGCCCGTGAATGCGAACGACACGGTCGCGCCGCTGACGGCGGTGTCGTGCTCGGTGCCGTTGTAGTCGTTCGAATTGGAAACGGCGCTCCAATCCGGGGTAGTGGTATGGCCGCCGTGGCCGTTGCTGCTGGTTGTGGAGCTGTAGGTGGCGTTGGCGCTCGTGTCGTCGGAGGGCGTGTTGACCGTTGGCGTGTTCGTGGTGCTCAGCGCGAGCAACATCGTCGGCACGGTGACCACTGCCGTGCCCGTGCCGCCCGGCGGCACGCTGAGCGATGGGTCCTGGTAGGCGGCGGGCGTTGCGCCGGTCGTGCCGGTGGTGCCGGTCGTGCTCGTGGATCCTTCGGGATCGTCCGCTGCGCAACTTCCGGCGTAGGCGTTGTAGATGCTTGGGTACTGGGTCAGTGCGGGGGAGAACACCGAGGCGGCGGGAGTCCCACCAGCGGTGCCGAAGGTCTGCGGAGAGGGAGTGACCGTGCCGCTACTGATCGAGAAGCTGTCCCAGCTGAGCGACGTTGGCACGAGGCCGTCGATGAACGTCTGGAAGGTGGCCTCGGCCGTTCCCGCCTGCCCGAACACGAGCGGGCTCGGAGTCTGCGTCCTGCCGCTGATGACGATCACCGACTCGTTCAGGGTTGTGCTGGAACTGCTCGAGGTGTCGTTGCCCGTGAGGTAGCCCGCGGGAGCCGTGGCGGTGACGGAGTACGTACCGCCGGTCAGCCCTCCGAAGACAGCGCAACCGTTGCTATCGGTGGTAAGCGTCTCCGTGCTTGTGCTGGTCCCCGGCCCCTCGACCGCGACGCCGACCCCGGCGAGGTTGTTACCGGCGCTGTCTTGGGCACTGACGACCAGGCCACCGCCACCCGGCGGGCTGACCAGGCTGTGCACGATCACCGGCGGGTTCCCGTCGTTCTTGCTGTTGGCGCCCCACTGCACCTCCGACTGAATCGCGATGTAGTCGGCCGAGCCGGTGCTACCGCTGCCCGAGCACGAGGCGGTGCCGCCGGCGGCCGAGACGAACTGGGTCGAGGACGTGATCGTGTACGCCTCGTTGTCGATTGTTTGCGTGTAACAGCCGTTTCCGTCGGCTGGCGCAGTCGTTGGGCAGCTGGACCCGGAGGCCGTCGCCGAGAGCTGTCCGACGCTCAGGCTGCGCAGCCGCTCCTGGTCTTGCTGAGCTAGCTCGTCGGCCTGCGACTGGTGGCGCTGACCGCCGGCGATGCCGGCGACCGCGCTGAAGCCCGTGAATATCGCAGCCGCGATCAACCCGACGAGCAGCGCCGCGATGACTACCTCGATCATCGTGTCGCCCGTCTCTTGCGCTGCGTGCGTCGCGAGACGGCGCAGGGCAGACCCGCTCGCGCGAACACGTTGTTTGGGCTCGACCATCGCCACCTTGAGTCATCGGCGGATAGGGGCGATTCGTTGAGCGAAATGCCCCGGTGGTGCCCTGGTATGCAGGCAATTCCGGGCGCGGGCCGCCGCCCGGCGGTTTCAGTTCGCCCTGTGCCTCCATCTCTCAGGTGGACGGATGTTCGGGATCGACAGATCCGATCGAGCCGCTGAGTCAAGCGCCGGGCTACGCAACGTGTTGACCGGCGTCAGCGACAATCCGCTTGATGCTGCTGCTGTTCGACATCGATGGCACGCTGCTGCTGAAGACCAGCGCCCCGCACCGAGCGGCGCTGCTTGAGGCCCTTTCGACCGTCTACGGGCTCGCCGATCCCGGTGCGCATCGCGTGGCGGCGGCAGGACGGACCGACACCCAGATCGCCCGCGACATCGCCGCCGCCTGCGGTCTATCCGGTGAGCGCTTCGACGCCCGGATCCCGGAGCTAGAGGCCACCTGTGCCGAGCTGTTCGCCCATCTTTGCCCGCCGGATCTCGCGGCGCAGGTTGCCCCCGGTATGGCCGACCTGCTCAACGTCCTCGATCCGCTCGAGCACGTCCGTCTGTCCCTGCTGACCGGCAACTACGAGGCGGTCGCCCGAATCAAGCTCGAGCGCGCCGGCATCGGCCGCCACTTCGCGTACGGGCAGGGCGCCTTCGGCTCAGACTCCGAGCAGCGCGACCTGCTCGGCCCGATCGCTCGCGCCCGCGCCGGGACGCCAAGCCACCCCTACCCGCGCGAGGACACCACGATCATCGGCGACACCCCCCTCGACATCGCCTGCGCCCGGGCCGACGGCCTGCGCATAATCGCCGTAGCAACCGGCCCCTACGGAGCCGAAGCCCTAGCGGAAGCCGACGCTGTAGCACCCACCGCCCACGCGC
>Ga0302184_10000412_pt1 | contig 28389 bp, 23 predicted proteins | sample I_Palsa_N3_3_FD_200233 | JGI IMG/M metagenome (GOLD analysis project Ga0302184, IMG submission 200233) | Peat permafrost microbial communities from Stordalen Mire near Abisko, Sweden - I_Palsa_N3_3 | ecosystem: Environmental > Terrestrial > Soil > Palsa > Peat permafrost | place: Sweden...
TGACGGACGCGATGTGACGAGCAATGCGTACGTGTCGGACCACGACGTGAACTACACGCCGCAGGACCTGCCGCCGGGCCGCCACGACATCCGGCTCTTCGGCCGGGATACCGACGGCGGCCGCTTCGACCGCCGCTGGTCCTTCACGTCAGGCGCCTCATAGCGACGGCCGCGTAGCCTCCCTCGACGGCGCGCCACCAAAGGGGACGAGTTCCTCACGAAGCGCGCCGTCGAGGCACGGGGTTCGCTCCAGCGAACCCGGAAGGTTAGCGTCGGCGTGATGTCTCACGGTTTGGCCGTGGCTGATCACGTCGCACGGCGAGACTCCTCACGCTGAACGCCGGTACTTCGGTGCGCCGAGCGCGCGTTGTGCTCGTTACCGGTGCCGCGCGCGGGCTCGGCCAAGGGATCGCGCGCGAGCTCGCACGCGACGGCGACCTGATCGCGTTCACCTATCGGGACGGCGGGACGCCCCCCGACGAAACACTCGCGCTCGTGCGTCCGCACGATCCGGGCGTCGTTGCGGTGGCCTCCGCACTCGACGACGAGCGCTCCGCGCAGGCGCTTTCCGAAGCGGTCGTCGCGGCCCGCGGCCCGATCGACGTCCTCGTGCACGCGATCGGCCCGATCGTCGTCAAACGCTTCGCGCGCAGTTCGCTCGCCGACTACGAGGCAATGATCGACGGCAACCTGCGCTCCGCGGTCGCGCTTGCGCTGGCCGTGCTCCCCGGGATGCGCGAGCGCCGCTTCGGCCGCATCGTCTTCTTCGGAATGAACGGCTCCTCGGTCACGCACCCCGCTCGCGGCTTGGCCCTCTATGCGGCCGCGAAGGCCGGTCTGGTCGCGTTCGCGCGAACGCTCGCGCTCGAGGAAGCGGCCGCGGGGATCAGCGTGAACGTCGTCGAGCCCGGCGACATCCGCTACAAGACCGCCGACCGCGATGCCGCACAAGCGATCGCGGCGAAGAATCCGACCGGACATGCCGGCTCGTGGGAAGACGTCGCGGCCGCCGTCCGCTTTGCCGTCGCCGACGAGAACGGCTTTCTCAACGGGATGGTCCTCGGCGTCAACGGCGGCCTGCCGGAGCCGCACGAGTGAAGTACGCGACCTGGACGATCATCGGATTCGTCACCTTGCTGCGCGCGATCGCCGCGGCCAAGGTGCCGCTCACCGGCGACGAGGCGTACTACTGGGAGTGGGCCAAGCACCTCGCGCTCGGATACGCCGATCACCCGCCGATGGTCGCCTATCTGATACGGCCGTTCGCGTGGGGCACGGCGAATCCGATTTGGATCCGGCTTCCCTTTCTGCTGTGCGGCGTCATCGCGACGCTCGCGGCCGCGGGGACCGCGAAACGCATCAGCGGCGACGAGCGCGCCGGAATGGTCACTGCCCTGGCGATGACGCTGACGCCGATGCTCTCGGTCGGCTTCGTCATCGCGACGCCGGACGGGCCGCTGATGGCGGCTTGGGCCTGCAGTTTGTACTTTGCCGTGCGCGCGGAACAGACGCGCACCCGGCGCGACTTCGTCTATCTCGGGATCGCGCTGGCCGCGGCGCTGCTTTCCAAGATGTTCGCGTTTGCGCTGCTGGCGGGGATCGTGGCCTGGTCGCTCGGCACCACCCGCCGCAGTCTGTGGCGCGCCGGTCTCGGGCTGACGTTCCTCATCGTCGTCATCCTGTGCGCGCCGTTCCTCATCTGGAACGCGCAGAACCATTGGGTGACGTTCACGTTCGCTTTCGAACAGCGTCACGTCGCGCAGCCCTCGCTGCTGCGGCCGCTGTTCTACCTGCTCGTCAGCGCCGGGCCGTATTCACCGGGGCTGTGGCTTGGCGCGCTGTTCGTGCTCGTGCGGCCGCGTAACGCGCTCGTCGCTTGGACCGCGATCCCGCTCTCGCTGCTGCTGGTCCTGCTCAACTTTCACGAGCGAATCGAATTCCATTGGATCTTCGGACCGTACATCTCGCTGTGTGTCGGCATGGGCCTCGCCTTCTCCACGCTGTCGCACCGCGCGCAGGTCCTGTGGGCGACCGCGGCGGCCGTGCCGGCCGCCGTGCTGATCCCGTTTCTCTTCTTAGCGGCCGCTTTTCCGGGGCCGCTGTACGAGCAGTTTCGCGCCACGGGTTCCACCCTTCGCAACACGGGGCCGTTCGAGATCTTCACGTATTGGCCGCTGGCGCAGGATGTGCGCCGCATGGCTGACGCCAACGACGCGGTCGTGGTCACCGACGGCTACGGCTTCTCATCTTCGCTCGACTACGAAGCCGGTGTCCCGCCGGTTTTCATCGGTTACAACGCGCAAGGGCAGGAAGCGAAGCGCTGGTACGATCCCGACATGCATCCACACCGCATCCTCTTCGTCGACAAGGAGTCGCTGTTGCCGATCCCCGGCCATGCCACGACGAATCCGGGCCGTCCCGACTTCGACCGCCGATTGCACCAGGCGTGCGGACGCGTCGAACCGGGTCCCGGTTTGGAATACTCCTACACCGACCCGACCGGTCACACCGTTCCGGCACGGCAATACTTTCTGACCTGGTGCGACGATCCGCGCCCCAACGCCCTGCGCATTCTGCGTTGGGAAACCGGCGGCGTAACGCGAACCGCGAAATCGTGATCGCAAACGAGGCCGGCAGGTGAGCGAACGGCACCCCTTCGCGCTGCCCGGCGCGCGCGCACACTTCGGTCCCGACCGTAGCGTCGACGTCCTGCACATCACGCTCGATCTGCGGCCCGACATCGACCGTCGCCGGCTCGATGCGCGCTGCACGACGACGGTGCGTGCGATCGAGGACGGCGTCTCGCGACTCGAGCTCGATGCCGTCGACCTGCAGATCGCGGCCGTGCAGCGCGTCGAAGGCGGTGCGGCGCTCCCGTTTCGCTCGACGAGCACGCGACTCGAGGTCACGGTCGAGCCGCCGCTGCGAGCGGGTGAGGTACTGGCGTTCGCCATCGACTACGCCGTTGAGTCGCCGCAACGCGGACTCTACTTCGTGGAACACGAGCCGCGCCACGTCTGGACACAGTCGCAGGACTCCGATGCGCGCAGCTGGTTTCCGTGTTTCGACTACCCGACGGCGAAGCAGACGACGTCCTCGCGCATCACCGTCCCCAACGGGCATTTCGCGCTTGGGAACGGAGCGCTCGTCGAGCGGATCGAGGGGGCAACGCACACCACGTTCCACTACGAACAGCGCGTGCCGCACTCGACCTATCTCGTCACGATGGTCGCCGGACCGTTCGAGGAGATCGAGCAGATTCACGAGCGCATCCCCGTGTGGTATTACACGCTGCCGGGGCGTGCCGCCGACGGAGAACGCGCCTTCGGCAACACGCCGCGCATGATCGACGTCTTCGAGCGTGTGATCGGCGTCCCGTATCCGTACGAACGCTACTCGCAGATCGCCGTCGCGGATTTCATCTTCGGCGGAATGGAGAACACGACCGCGACGACGCAGACGGACCGCGTTCTGCACGACGAGCGCGCGCATCTCGACTTTTCGGCCGAGTTTCTCGTGTCGCACGAGCTCGCGCACCAGTGGTTCGGCGATTTGGTTACCTGCCGTGATTGGGCGCAGGCGTGGCTCAACGAAGGGTTTGCGACGTACTTCGAAGCGGTGTGGTTCGAGGCCGACAAAGGCTGGGATGAGTACGTCTACGAGATCTACCAGCTCGTCCAGCGCTACCTCGAAGAAGATGCGGAGCGCTACCGGCGGCCGATCGTGTGCAACGTGTTTCGCGATCCGATCGAACTGTTCGATCGTCATCTGTACGAAAAGGGCGGCGCGGTGCTGCACATGCTGCGCGGGGAATTGGGCTGGGACCGGATGCAGCGCTCGCTGAAACGGTACGTCGGCGACAACGCGCGGCGAACGGTCGAGACGATCGATCTCATTCGTGCGATCGAGCACGAGACCGGACGGAACACGCGCGAGTTCTTCGCCCAGTGGGTTGAGCGCGGAGGTCACCCCGAACTCGAGGCATCCTATCGGTGGGACCCGGCGCTCCGCGTCGCCATGCTGACGATCGCACAGAAGCAGTCTATCTCGGACGAAGCGCCGGCCTACGTCTTCGATCTGGACGTTGGGTTCGTCGCCGAGGCGCCGAGTACGCCGGCGTCCGACTTCGGACCGGGTCCGGCGAGCGGCGAAGTGCGAACGCGACTGCACGTCGAGCGCGTGACGCAAACGTTCGCCGTCGCGCTCGAACGGGAACCGGCGCTGGTGCGCCTCGATCCGGCCGGCTGGGTGCTGGCCGAGTGGAAGTCGGAGCTCGGCGTCGACGTGCACGCCGCGGCCCTGCGCGGCGACCCGTCGCCGATCTGCCGCATTCGTGCCGCGAAAGCGTTGGCGAAGGAATCACACCGCGCCGCCCGCGAGGCGCTGGCAAGCGCGCTTGCCGGCGATCCTTCGTGGGCCGTCTCCGTCGAGACGGCGGCGGCACTCGGCGAGTCGCGCAGCCCATCCGCGCGCAGCGCGCTGCTCGACAATGTCGCGCACGCCCATCCAAAGGTGCGGCGCGCGGTGGCTGAGGCGCTGGGCGCGTTTCGCGATCCGGACGTCGCGGGCGCTCTGCTCGGCATGCGCGACGACGCGTCGTATTTCGTCATCGCGGCCGCCTATCACGCGCTCGGCCGCACGCGCGATCCGCGCGCGTTCGACGCGCTCGTCGCCGGAACGAACCGTCCGTCATGGAACGACACGATCGCCTGCGGCGCGCTCCGCGGCCTCGGCGCACTCGCCGACACGCGCGCGTCCGACGTGCTGCTCGCGGCGACCGCGCCCAAGCGCGGCGAATTCATGCGGCGCGTCGCCGTCGGCGCGCTCGCGGAACTCGCCAATGCGGTCGAGGGCGTTCGTTCGCGCGCGGTCGACGCGATCGAACAGCTGCTGGGCGATCGCAGTTACCTCGTCCGCGTCGCCGCGCACGCCGCCGCAGAGAAACTCGGCGATCCCCGGCTGCTCGACATGCTCGAGGGGCTCGCGGTCTCGGAGACCGACGGCCGGCTGCGGCGCGACGCGGCCGAGGCGGCAGCGCACATTCGCGCGGGAGAAAAGAAGCCCGCCGAGCTCGCTCGGCTGCGCGAAGACCTCGACCGTTTGCGGACGGCGTTCGAAGCGTTGCGCGAACAGGTAGACCGCCGCCCGGAATGAGCCGCGCGCGTCTGCACGCCGGCGCAAGCCTGCTGGCGGCGCTGCTGTCGGCGTGCTCGGGCCGGCCGGTCGCGCCGGTCGCGCACGTGCAACCCGCCGCGAGCGCTCCCCTAGCCGTCCCCGGCTGGAGCTCCGCCGACCTGCGCGCCGTGCAGCGCACGCTCGAGACGACGCTCCGCGCCCCGCTCTTCGCCGGCGCCGGCATCGCGGTCGTCGACGCGCAAGGCCGGCTGCTCTACACGCGCCATGCGTTCGCGCCGTACGTTCCGGCCTCGACGTTCAAACTGCTCGTTGCGGCGACCGCGCTCCACGTCCTCGGGCCGTCCTTTCGCTTCCCGACGACGCTGGAGGCGCTCTCGCCGCCGGAACGCGGGACGCTCCCCGGCGACCTGTACCTCGTCGGCAGTGGCGATCCCACGCTAACGCGCGACGATCTGCGAGCCGGCGTTGACGCGATCGTCCGCGACGGTGTGCGCGCCGTCGACGGCCGCATCGTCGCCGACGCGAGCGCATTCTCGGATCCCGAGGTCAATCGCGCGTGGGACCCGGACGATTTGCGCTACGGCTATGCTGCGGGGACCAGCGCGCTCTCGCTCGACCAAGGGACCGTCGAGTTTCACATCGTGCCGACGGTACCGGGCGCGCCGGCACGGATCCGCGTCTTGCCGGAGTCCACGCTCGTCCACTTCAGCGGCGGGATCCTGACCGCGTCGACGACGCTGCTGCAGATCGAACGCGCTCCGGTCCGCAACGACTTCACCTTCGACGGCCGCATCGCCGCGGGCGCCGAACAATCGTTCTGGCGGCCGGTGACCGGTCTTCCGCTCTACGCTGCCGACGTCACGCGCTCGATGCTGCGGCGCGACGGCGTCAGCGTCGGCGGCGGCGCCGTCAGCGGCATCGCGCCGCTCGCGCCGGCGATCCTGTGGCGGCATCGCTCCGCGCCGCTCAGCGAGATCGTGCGCGAGATGCTGGTGACGTCGAACAACCACTTCGCGGAGCAGCTCTTGCGCGCCGTCGGCGCCGTGCGCGGTGCGGGGACGGCTGCCAACGGGTGGCGCGTGGAGCGCGCGCTGCTGCTGCGCGACGCGGTTCCGCAAGCGGGCCTGCACGTTGTCGACGGCAGCGGGCTCGCGACGACCGACCGCGTTGCGCCGATCACGCTGGCGATGCTGCTCGCGCGCGCGGCCGCCCAGCCGCAAGGCAGCATCCTGATCGCGGCACTCCCGCGCGTCGGCCTCGAGGGAACGGTGCGCTGGCACCGGTTGACCAGCGCGCTCGGGCGCGCGCGAGCCAAGAGCGGTCACATCGAGGGCGTCGATGCGCTAGCGGGTTACGTTCTCAGCCGGCGGCATGGCCGCATCTCGTTTGCGGTCCTCATCAACGGCCCGGGCGCCGACAACGGAGCCGCCGACGGTGCGCTGGATCCGATGCTCGACGCGCTCGCCCGCAGTTGACCGCTAATTTTCGTTGCGTTCGGCGCGCCGTGCCGTGACCGCTTGGACGAGCGGCGCACGATCGACGGCATAGACAACCAGCGGTTCGCGTTTGCCGCGCACGAGCTGCGGACCGAGCGGCCGCACGAAATACTTTTCCCGCTCCCGGATCGCGCGCACCACTTTGCCGGTGGTGACGACGGGAACGCGAAGGCGTTTGGAGAGTCCCTCGATGCGCTTCGCCGAGTTCACGGTTTCGGCGACGACCGTCGTGTCGATGTGCCGCGCATCGCCGACCGTTCCGAACGTCACGAGCCCGGTGTGGACGCCGACGCCGATCTCGATCGCCGGCCCCAACGCTTCCTCGTTGAGCGCTGCGACGGCCGCCTGCAGGGCGATCGCCGCATCGAGGGCGTCCTCGACGCGGCGCGGGAAGAGCGCCATGAACCCGTCGCCCAGATATTTGTCGATGCTGCCGCGGTGCCCGCGGACCACGCGCGCCGAACGCGCAAAGAAATCGGCGATCAAGATGAACGCCTCTTCCGACGACAGCGACTCGGTCAGCCCGGTCGAGTCCCGGATGTCGGCGATGAGGATCGTCATCGACTCGGTGACGCGATCGCCGAGGGCGATGTCGGCGAGCGAACCGCGGCCCAGACGTTCGACCAACGTGCGGGGGAAGAAGCGCCCGCGAACCGCGTTCTCGCGTTCGAGCGCTGCCCACAGCCGGGTCGGGCGGTCGCGGCTTGCTGAAACCAGCGCGTGACCGAAGCGCAGGCAGGCGGCCAGCCCCAGCACGAGCGCGACGCCCCACAGCACCCCATCGGGACCGAAGATCGCGGCCAGGGCTCCGGCTGCCGCGACGACCGCCGCTTCGCGCGTCTCCCGGGGGCGCCGCAGCGCGCGGCCGGACGACGCCGAGACGACGGCCAGCATCGTCAGCGACGCGGCTTCTGCCGCCGTCACCGCGGTCATGCGCGGGGATCCCCCGGACGCAGCGGTACCGTCGACCGTCGAGCGCCGGCACGGGACGCCCAGCAAGTCAGCAAGCGCGCAGCGTAGGACACGTCCTCAGCCGCACCGTACCCGAAGAGCGATGGCCAATGCCCCTTCAATCGGCACGCAGCTCGTCATGCGTCTGGAAACCCCAAACAGCAGCGGTTCGTTCGGGATCCTGGCGTCGGCGATCGGCGACGCCGGCGGGATGGTCGGCGCGGTCGACACGCGGACCGTGGGCAAAACCACGATCGTTCGCGACGTCACGGTCGAAGTGCGCAGCGAGGCGGTCGGCGACGCGGTCCGCAGCGCGATCGAAGCCCTCGACGGGGTCCGTATCCTCAGCGTTTCCGATTCGACCTTTCTAGCCCACCTGGGCGGAAAAATCCGCACTGGGATCACGCGGCCGGTCAAGACCCGGCAAGACCTCTCGACGGTCTACACGCCGGGCGTAGCACGCGTTTCGAGCGCGATCGCAAAAGACCCCGTAAAAGCCTACGCGCTGACGATCAAACGCAATACGGTCTGCGTCCTCACCGACGGCACGGCGGTGCTGGGACTGGGCGATATCGGTCCCTACGGCGCGGCGCCCGTGATGGAAGGCAAATGCATGCTGTTCAAGCAGTTTGCCGACATCGATGCGTTTCCGATCTGCCTCGACACGAAGGATGCCGATGCGATCGTTGAGACGGCAAAACGAATCGCGCCGATCTTCGGCGGCATCAACCTCGAGGACATCAGCGCGCCGCGCTGCTTCGACATCGAACGGCGGCTGGTCGAAGAGCTCGACATCCCCGTGATGCACGATGACCAGCACGGGACGGCGGTCGTCATTCTGGCCGCGCTGATGAACGCGGCCGCGGTCGTCGGCAAGCGCGTCGAAGACCTGACGGTCGTGCTGACCGGTAGCGGGGCGGCGGGGACGGCGACGATCAAGATGCTGCTGGCCGCGGGCGTGCGCGACGTCGTCGCCGTCGATCGCGAGGGCGCGCTCAACCGGGTCGACCGCTACGACAACTCCCATTGGACCTGGCTAGCGCAGAATACGAACCGCGACAACCGGCGCGGAACGCTGCAGGATGTGCTGCGCGGCGCCGACGTCTTCATCGGCGTCAGCGCGCCGGGGATCTTGCAGCCGGAATGGATCGCGACGATGGCGCGCGACCCGATCGTGTTCGCGATGGCCAATCCGACCCCCGAAGTCATGCCCGAGCAAGCTGCGCCGTATGCGGCGGTCATCGGCACCGGCCGGAGCGACTTCCCCAACCAGATCAACAACCTGCTGGCCTTTCCGGGGATCTTCCGGGGAGCTCTCGACTGCCGGGCGCGCCGGATCACCGAAGGCATGAAGCTTGCCGCCGCGGGTGCGATCGCCGGGATCGTCGGCGACGAGCGCAGCGCCGAGTACATCATCCCGAGCGTGTTCGATACCCGGGTCGTCGACGCGGTCGCGCAGGCGGTGATGCAGGCTGCGCTCGAAGGTGGGGTCGCACGGCGCGAACTTCTCATGCTTGAAGAAGAGGTTGCCGTTCCCGTGGGTGCGCGATAAGTGGCTGACCGAGTGCTGATCGTCGAGGACGACGCCGATGTCTCGACGTTTGAAAAGATGATCCTGGAACGCGCCGGCTACGAGGTGCGCGTCGCGGCGACGGGTGCCGCCGGCCTGGAGACGGAGCCGTCCTTCAAACCGGCCGTGGTGCTGCTCGACGTCGAGCTGCCGGACATCTCCGGACTCGACGTGTGCACGTCGCTTGCGAACTCGTCCGACGCGTTCATCTTGATGGTGAGCGCGCATTCGAGTGAGAACGACGTCCTGCGCGGCCTGGGCCTCGGCGCCGACGACTACATCCGCAAACCGTTCTCGGGCAACGAGCTCGTGGCGCGCGTGCAGTCCTTTCTGCGTCGCCGCGAACGTTCGCGCAAGACGGAGCAGGAAGGGCGCCTCGGCGTCGGCGGCGCGACGCTCGTGCGCGACTTCCACACACTGGAAAACGGCGGCAAGAGCGTCACCCTGACGGCGCTCGAGTTTCGTCTCTTGTGGTATCTCGCGGAGAATGTCGGGAAACTCTTGACGCGTGCGCAAATTCTCGAGCGGGTCTGGAACGACGTTTCGGGTGTGCCGACGCGCGTCGTCGACGTCCACGTCGCCGCGCTGCGCAAGAAGCTGAACGAGGTTGTCGCGACGCTCGCGATCAGCAGCGTCCGCGGGATCGGTTACCGTCTCGACGAGCGCTAGCGGCGTCGGCGACCCGGACAAGCGGCGATTCCGTCGCGACTGCGCGAAGGCTGCGCGGTGACGTTTACCCGCCTCGTTCTCGCCGCTGCTCTGCTCGCTATCCCGAGCGTGGTCGCGGCCGCGCCGCGACATGCCGCAGTCCCGGTCAGCTATTCGAATCCCGCCGGTGCGATGCCGGCCGGACATCTGCGCGGAGCGACCTTCGACGCGGTGCTGCCCTCGGGACGCTTGGTCACGCCCGCCGGTCAGAGCGTCGTCACCGGCGTCGACGCGCTCGGCGTCACACTTTCGCCTGACGGACGATACGCGATCGTCACCTGCGGCGATCCCGATCACGCGGCGCTCCATTCGCTCGTCGACCCGACGATCTCGGGTGGTTTCGCGCTCGCGGTCGTCGACACCGCGACGATGCGCGTCATCCAGCGCTATCAGGCCCCGGGCGAAACGTACTGGCTCGGCGTCGCTGCGTTGCCCGATCCGCTTGCGCCGGAGCGCACCCTCGTTCTCGCAGCGGGCGGTCCGACCAACGCGGTGTACGCGTTCACGCTCGACGTGAGCGGTCAACTGAGTCCGGACCGCCGGCACATCATTGCGATCCCGTCCCCGTCCGATCCGCTGCTCGCGAGCCTCGGACACGCGTCGCCCGGGACGCTCGTCGTCGCGCATGACGCGCGGCGTGTCTACGTCGTCAACGAAGCTGCGGCGACGATCGCGGCGATCGACACGCGAACGCGTTCCGTTTCGGGACCGGTGCGAGGCGTCGGCTTCGCACCGTTCGGCGCGGCGATCGCCGGTGACCGTCTGCTCGTGAGCGACGAAGGGCTCATGCGCTACACGCACCTCCCACGCGCGGTCCCGGTGCCGCCGTTTGCTGCGCCGGCGCCGGACCCGGAGCGCGCGTCCGCGCTCTCGTTTCTCGGATTTGCGTCTAACGGTGACCTCTCGGCGCTCGCCACCGACGTGCCACCGCTAGCGAACCCGGCGCTGCCGATGGATCCTCCGCCCGACGGCATGCACATCGTCGGCGGCGCCCATCCGACCGCGATCGCCACCACCGCCGACGGCGCTTACGCGTTCGTCGCGATGAGCGGCGTCGACCGCATCGCGACGGTCGCGCTCGCCGGCACACCGCGGGTCGTGGGCGGAACCGAACTGCGGCTGTTCGATCGCGGACCGTATGGGATGCAGCCGGCCGCCCTCGCGCTCTCGCACGACGGCACGCGGCTCTACGTCGCGCTCGCCGGTATGGATGCCGTTGCGGTGATCGACGCGCGCGATCCGATGCACCTGCACCGGCTCGGCTTGATCCCGGCCGGCTGGTATCCGACCGCGCTCGGGCTCTCGGCCGACGATCGCACGCTGTTCGTCGTGAACACCAACGGCTTCGGCCACGATCAGGAACTCGGCGGCGAACAGCCGGCAAACGTCACCTGGTCCACCTTGCAGCGCATCGATCTGGCAACGATCCACCTCGCCAGCGCAACGCTGCACCAGCTCGCCAATACGCGACGGGTCGTGCGCAAGCCGAGCCGGTATCCCAAAGATCTCACCCACGTCGTCGTGATCCTCGAAGAAGACAAGACGTTCGACGCGATGCTCGGGGATCTCGGGCCGCCCGACGGCAACGCGTCGCTGACACTCTTCGGCCGCGCGATCACGCCGAATCTGCACGCGCTGGCGCAGCGCTACGGGCTGGCCACGAACTTCTTCGCCGATGCGTCGGCGCCCGGGCTCGGCCATCAGTTTGCCGCCGACGGCGTCACGACACCGTTCTCGATCCGCGCGCGAGACGACCGCCTCGGCCGCACGCCGGCGTTCGATGCCGCCGAGGATCCGGAAGACGCGCCGCGTCTCGGTTCGATCTTCAACGCGCTGGCACGCCACCGGCTCGGCTTTCGTGACTACGGCGAACTGCTGATGCTCAGCGGCTACGATGGTTCCGCCGACGCGCTGCAGCCGGGCATCGGCGGCTGGTACGGCTACGACGTCCCGGCGCCGGTGGTGCTGGAGGGTCACGTCGACTTGCGCTATCCGGGCTGGAACCCGCACGTCGACGACGGCTTGCGGGCGGCCGAGTTCCTGCGCGATTACGGCGAACTCGCCGCGAGTGGGCGCCAGCCGCGTTACACGGAGATCTGGCTTCCCGGCGACCGCGGCGTCAGCGGCCCCGGCTTGCCGCCGGTGGCGGAGCAAGTCGCGGCCGGCGACCGCGCGCTGGGCTTGATCGTGCAGTATCTCTCGCGCCTGCCGTCGTGGAAGCACACGGCCGTCTTCATCATGCCGGCCGACGCGGAGTCGACGCGCGATCACGTCGATCCGGAACGCGCGTACGCAATCGTCGCGGGCCCCTTCGTCACGCCGCACTATCGCGGGCGGCGCCATCTCTCGACGGTGAGCGTTCTGAAGACCAGCGAACAGATCTTGGGGCTCGGCATTCTGTCGCTGGGCGATCTGCTGGCCGCCGATCTGAGCGATTTCTTCACCACCAAGCACGGTGACGCACGCCCCTACGCCGCGCTCGCAGTGCCGGAGCAGACGGCATTACGGTGGGGACCGTAGCCGCCGCTCGCCGAACGACGCTCGTCGTGACCGTGAAATCCTACGCTGCACCGTACGTCTCGAGCGATGCCGGTACGCTGGCCGGTGCGCTCGTGCTGCGCCCGTCGGCCGCGGTCGACCGCTTGCCGCCGGTCCATGGCGAACCGTCGCCGATCGCCGACCGCGCACGCGAACAGCATGCCGTCTTGGTGGGGACGCTGCGCGACCGCGGCGTCACCGTCCATGAGATCGAGCCCCAGAGTGAGTCGCCGACGGAATCGCTCGTCGCTGACTGCGCGCTGATGTTTCCACGCGGCGCGGTGATCGCGCGGCCATCGCAGATCGAGCGCCGCGCCGAAGTAGCGGTGGTCGAAGCGCAGTTGACCGAACTCGGGGTTCCGATCGCCGGCCGCATCGCGGCGCCCGGCCTGCTCGACGCGACGGACGTCGCCCTGGGAGCGAATTGCGTGTTCGTCGGCGTGCCGCGTCCGGGTGCAGGTCTGCGCGCGCGTTCGAATGCCTTCGGCCGCCAGCAGCTCGCCGCGCTCGCCGGCGAATTCGGTTTTCGGTACGTCGAACTCGCGCTGGCGAACGACGTCGTGCGCCTGCGCGACGTGTTTTCGATCATCGCCGCGGATACGGTCGTCGCGGCGCCCGACAAGGTCGACGTCAGCGGCCTGGGCGATCTGCGCGTCGTCGCGCTGCCGCGCGGCGAAGAGTTTGCCGCCGGCGTCCTCGCGCTCGGCGAACGCCGCGTGCTTGCCAACTTGCGTTTTCGCGAGTCGCTGGCGATCCTGCGCAAGGCCAAGATCGGCGTCGAGGCGATCGACATGTGGGAGTTCGGCAAAGCCGGCTTCGGGCCGTTTTCGCTCGTCCTCGCCGTCAAACGCGGCTGACGGCATCCGTTGCGACTCGCCGTCCTCTCCGACATCCATGGCAACCTCCACGCGCTGAACCGCTGCCTCGACGACCTCGCCTCCCGCGGCGGCGCCGACGAAATCGTCGTCGCCGGCGACCTGTGTTTGGACGGTCCGAAGCCGCGCGGAGTCCTCGAGCGGCTGAGCGAGGCCGGCGCACGCTGCGTACGCGGCAACACCGATCGCATGATCGGCGATACGCAGGGCGCGCAGCTCGACGACGAGGACGCGCGCGGCGTCGCGTGGGTGCGCGAGCACATCGGCGAGACCTGGACGTCGTGGCTGAACGCCCTGCCGGCGTCGCTCGCGTTCGGCGACGATGCGGACGGACTGTTCGTCTGTCACGCCAACCCGCGCAGCGACGACGAACACGTGTGGCCCGACGCCGACGACGCCACGCTGGAGCGGCTCTTCGGCGGCGTCGTCCAACGCACGGCCGCCTTCGGACACCTGCACCTTCCCTATGTGCGCGCGTGGCGGGAGCGCGTGCTGATCAACGTGTCGTCGGCCGGCTTGCCCAAGGACGGCGATCCGCGCGCGCATTACGCGATCCTCACCCGTCGTCCGAGCGGATGGGAGGTGCAGTCGCGTCACGTCGACTTCGACGTCGACAAAGTGGCGCGCCAGCTGCGCCGCAGCGGGATCCCCGACCTTGGGCGGCGGCTGCGGACGTTGCGCAAGCATCGCTACGCGAAACTGGAGGAACGCGGCGCGGTGATTCCATGAGACGTCCAGTGTCCGCGAGATGTCCTGTGTCGATCCGCATCGTGATTGACGAGGCGAAGCCGAGGTGGATTCGGCCTCCGGCGGAGGCTGAATCCGCGTGAGCGTCCCGGCGCTCCGTATCGAGAACCTCGTCAAGTGCTATGGTAACTTCACAGCGGTCGACGGGATCTCGCTGACCGTCGAGGAGGGCGAGTTCTTCGGGCTGCTCGGTCCCAACGGTGCCGGCAAGACGACGACCATCAACGCGATCGTCGGGCTGGCGCGTATCACGCGCGGTTCGATCGCGCTCTTCGGGCACGACGTCGAGCGCGATTGGCGTTTGGCCCGGCTCACGGTCGGGGTCGCGCCGCAAGAGTACAACTTCGACCGCTACCTCAACATCCGCGATATCCTGATCTACGCCGCCGGATACTATGGTTTGCGCGGCCCGGCCGTGGTGCGTCGTGCCGACATGCTGCTCGAACGCTTCGACCTCAGCTCCAAGGCCAAACAGACCTACCTGCGGCTGTCGGGCGGGATGAAGCGGCGGCTGACGCTCGCGCGCGCGCTTATCCACGAGCCGCGTCTGCTGATCCTCGACGAGCCGACGGCCGGCGTCGACGTCGAGCTGCGGCTCGAGCTGTGGGCGCTGCTGCGCGAACTGAACGTGAAGGGCTCGACGATCATCCTGACCACGCACTATCTCGAGGAAGCCGAGGAGCTCTGCGACCGGATCGGCATCATTCAGCGCGGGAAGCTGGTCGCGCTCGATGCGACTCGTCACCTCGTCGGCGCCGGCAACCTGCAAGACGTGTTCTTGGAATTGACGCGCCGGTGAGCGTCAACCTCGTCGGCTTCGAGACGCTCGTGAAGCGCGAGATGGTACGCACCTTCTCGATCATCAACCAAGTCATCTGGCCGCCCGTCATCCAGACACTGCTGTACGTCTTCGTCTTCGGCTTGGCGCTGGGGAGCCGGATCAAGGACGTGCAGGGTGTGTCGTACGCCCAATTCCTGATCCCGGGCTTGATCATGCTGCAGGTGATCGACCAAACCTACAGTGAGGGCTCGAGCTCGGTGTTCCAGGGCCGCTTCATGAATTCGATCCAAGAGCTGCTGATCGCACCACTCTCGGCACTCGAGATCGTGCTGGGGTACGTCGTCTCGGGCGTCGCGCGCGCGGTCTTCATCGCCCTGCTCATCACGGGCCTGGGCATCGTGTTCGTTCACACGACGCCGGCCAACTGGTGGCTCTACGCGCTCGTGATCAGCCTGGTCGCCGTCCTCTTCTCGTCGCTGGGGATCATCTTCGGTCTGTTGGCCGAGAAGTTCGATCACATCGCCGTCCTGACGACGTTCTTCATCACGCCGCTGGTGTTCGTCGGCGGGGTGTTCACGTCGATCAAGTTTCTGCCGCCGGCGGTGCAGCGGATCTCGCTGTTGAACCCGATGTTTCACATGATCGACGCCTTCCGCTACAGCTACACCGGCACCGGCGATGAGCCGTTGGGTGTTGCGCTCGCCGTCGTCGTTGTGCTCGCGGGTGCCGCGTTCGGGATCGCGCTGCTGATGACGGCGCGCGGCGTCAAGCTGCGCACGTGAGAGGTCGCGCAACCTCCGGGGCGCCCCTCGCGTCCTGGCCTGTTGTGAGGGTTCTCGCGCTGCTGCCGGCGTTGTCATTGGCCGCGCTCCTGGGGACGGGCCCCGTCCCGGCGCCCTCCGGCCCGCAGATCGGTCAGCCGGCGCCCGATTTCGCGCTGCGCACGCTGGACGGCCGGCTGGTTCGCCTGGCCGACTATCGCGGCAAGACCTTGGTGGTCAACGTGTGGGGCTCGTGGTGCCCGCCGTGCCGGCTAGAGACGCCCGACCTGATCGCCGAGTCGCTTAGCGAAGCGTCCCAAGGCGTCGCTTTCCTCGGCGTGGACACGACGGAATCCGCTGCTGCCGCCAAGGCGTTCGTTGCGGCGAAAGGCGTCCCGTATCCGCAGGCCGTCACGGATACGTACGGCGCCTTCGCGCGCGCATACGATATCCGCAATTACCCGACCACGCTCGTGATCGGACCCGACGGCGTGCTGCGGGCACGGCATGCCGATAACATTCTGCCGCGCGCGCAGCTGCATGCGTACATCGTTGCAGCGCAGGCCGGCGAGAGTGCGCCGCTCGAGAGCGCGTTTCAGACGCAGCTCGATGCGCTGCTCGATCCGGCGCACTACAGCTTCGAGGGCGACGCCCAAACCATTCGGATGAACGTACACCAGGCTCTCGCCGCAATCGCACGCGCGGACGATTTGATGGACGACGCGATGGACGATCCGTCGCGCGATCACGATCTCGTTGCGACGCAAGCCGAAGAAGAGCGGCTCCGAACGGCGGCGGCCGCCGCCTTCGCGACGGTCGCGGTGGGCGACGCCGATGCGGCGTTCCTGGCCCGGCTGCGCGGGGATAGCGCGGTCGCGCGCGGAGATTGGAAGGCCGCGGAGGCGGAATACGCGCAGGCACTCGTCCACAATCCCAATGACGTCGATGCCTTGAGCGGGGAAGCCGTCGTCGCAGCAAATAGCGGTGACCAGACGCGCGTCGTGGGTCTGATGACGCGCATCGCGGCGCTCGCACCGTCGCCCTCGTCGTTCGTCGGGCTCGGCGAAGCCGAGGCGAAACGCGGCCACATCTCCGCCGCCGAAACGGCCTTCGCGCAAGCACGCACGCGCGCAAAGACGCCGCGAGCACAGGCGTGGACGAACCTGCACGAGGGACGTGTGGAAGCGGCAGCCGGGCGACGTCCGCAGGCGCGCGAAGCGTTCGCGCGCGCGCTCGCGGCGGCGACACGCATCCCGTCGAACGATGCGCACGAAACCTGGTACGTCGAGCAGGCCCAAGAAGGGATGATCGCGTTGGGCGTGCTTCCGGGCGCGGCACCGTCGGTCTCGCTCGCGCCGTGGACGGGCCCCGACCTGCCGGGCTCGTCGAACAGCACGATCAAGTACCGGTTGGCAGTCACCGGGGCGCCCGGCTCGGCGCTGAGGCTCAGCGCGAGCGGCTTGCCGGCGCACTGGATCGCGTCGTTCTGCACCGACCGCGTCTGCGCGCCGTTCCGGACCACGGTGGTGATGCCGGCCGACGGCGTGAAGATCGTTGAATTTCAAGTCATTCCGACGGGTCGCGCCGGGCATCCGGTGCGCGTGCGGGTCGATGCCGCGCTCGGCGCGCGGCCGGTCGCATCCGCCGGCACCACGGTCACGGGGTAAGCTCGCATGTTGCATGCATTGATGGTCGCTAGTGCTCTCGCGCTGACGGGTCCGCAAGTCGGCGCGCCGGCGCCGGATTTCTCGCTCACGACGATCTCCGGAAAGCCGGTCTCGCTCGCCGCGTTCCACGGCAAGACGCTGGTCGTCAACGTCTGGGCGACGTGGTGCCCGCCGTGCCGCGAAGAGACCTCGACGCTCATCTCCGCGGCGAGGGCCGCCGCGGGTCCGGGCGAGGTCGTGTTTCTCGGCGTCGATTCGACCGAGGCCGCGCCGATCGTGCGCGCGTTCGTGGCCGCCAAAGGCGTGCCGTACGCGCAGGCGATCGATGAGAACCGCAGCTTCGTCCACGCCTTCGACGTGCGCGCCTTCCCAACCACGCTGGTCATCGACCGCAACGGCGTGCTGCGCGCGCGCTTCGTCGGCAGCATCACGAAGCCGGTCCTGGCCGCATTCGTCGCCGCTGCCCGAGCTGGGCGCGATGCAACGTTGGTGAGCGCCGCGCAGCGGCAGGCCGACGCGCTGCTCGCGCCTTCCGCATTCGCCTTCAACGGCAGCCCGGACGAGATCCGTGCGGCCGCGAAGCGCGTCGAAGATGCGAGCGCGAAAGCCGAAGCCGTCGACGGCGACACCGATTACTTACGGATACAGGCCGAAGAGAACACGCTGCGCGATGCCGCGATCGTCGCGCTGACGCCGATCGTCGCAGGGCCTGCCGACACGGCACTCCTCGCCCAGCTGCAAGGCGACGCCGCTGCAGCGCGCGAGCACTGGCCGGAGGCGCTCGAGGCCTATCGCCGAGGCTTGTCCGCGAAGCCGGACGACGTCGATCTGCTTACCGGATACGCCGACGCGCTGCGCGGCGCCGAGGACTACGGCGGGGCGACCGATGCGTACGCCCGCGTCGCCGAGGTCGCGCCCAGCGTGAGCGCGTTTGTCTCGCTCGGCGAGACGGCGGGTCGCGCCGGGCGGTTCAACGACGGTGCGGTTGCGTTCGCGCGTGCGATCGGTATGGCGCGCGCAGCATACCAAGCCGATCCGCACGATGCGACGGCGATCCGGCGTGTCGGCTACGCGTATCTCTACGAAGGCCGGCTGTTCGCACTCCAGGGCGACGACGCGCGGGCGCGCGCCGCGTTCGCCCAGACCGCGGCGTGGGCGGCGAAGCTCCCACACTCCAACTCGCGCTACGCGATGTATTTGGAAGAGGCACAGGAAGCGACCGTTGCGCTGGATGCCCGGCAGCCGAACGGCAAGACGGCGATCTCGCTCGCGCCGTGGACCGGTCCCGATCTCCCGGGTTCGGCCGCCGGGACGTTCAAGTATCGCCTGGTCGTCGCCGGCACGCCCGGGAAGACGATCGCGCTCAGCGCGAGCGGGCTGCCGAAACACTGGATCGCGTCGTTTTGCAGCGACCGGCAGTGCGAGCCGACGCACACGACCGTCGCGCTGCCGCCGTCGGGCGTGAAGGTCATCGAGCTCACGCTGGTCCCGCTGGCCTCGCCGCATCTCGAGCCGCAAGTGCGGGTCGACGGGGACGGTGCGAGCGCGAGCTTACGGCCCAGTCAGGCCTACCAGAGCACCCCGTCGCCGACGAGGATATAAAGGATCGGGCCGATCCCCCAGATCAGGCCGACGATCGCCCAGATCGCCTTTTGCGTCCCGTTGAGGTCCGAACGGCCGGCAAGGTTGATCCACATCAACACGACCGCGATCGGGTGGAGGATCGCGGCGAGAACGATCTCGAGAAAGAGCTTCATCGAACCTCAGATCGGACGCCTGGCGTCCGCTTCTTTTGTGGAAAAACCGGCAGGAAGTGAGCCGTTCTCCATACCAGCTTAGCAAGCATTCGGGGAACCGGACCAACGTTAAGACGGGTGGCTGCGTTGCAATCTGCGGAACGGGTGAAGCCTATGGTCGCCGGCGGCATCATCGAAGTGCTGAAATACCTTGGGGAGCCCGAGGTCGAGAATACCAAGATCCAGGGAATCGACGTGACGACCGAACGCAGCTGGGTCTGCGGCTGTCAGATGGCGGCTGAGAAACGGCTTGCCGCGTCGATGACCTTCTACGATCCGTGTTCGTCGCACGAGCGGCGGCGCGTTCCGCGCCTGGGCTGAACGCGCGCTTGCATCTCCTCGCACACCCGTTTTAAAGAAACGGGTTGTGTTGGCGTTCCTGAGCGATCGTTGACGGCGGTCCATGACCGGGCATCACGACCGTCTCGCCGTCCAGCGTGAACAGCTTGAGGCGTACGCTCGCGAGTAAGTCGTCGTAGGTTGAAACGTCGGCAAAGACGCCGCCGACCGAACCTGCGAAGAGCGTGTCCCCGGTGAAGAGCGTCGCACGAAACAGGAAACACGACGAGCCGTCGGTGTGGCCCGGCGTGTGCAGCATGCGGATCGACGCCGCGCTGCCGAAGGGAAGCTCGTCGCCGTCGACGACCGGCAGCGCGCGTGCGGCGTAGGCGCCGATCGCACCAGCGTCGGCGCGATGCATGACGATCTGCGCGTCGGGAAACGCGCGCGCGACGTCGGCGGTGGCGTCGCAGTGGTCGGCGTGCTTGTGCGTAATGAGGATGTACCGCAGGTGATACGGTCCGTCGTTGACCGCGCGCAGCAAGGGGCCGGGGAGCCCGGCCGGATCGATCAGCGCCGCCGTCCGGCCGTCGTCGAGGAAGAAGAGGTAGCCGTTCGAGGGATGCGGCGCGTTGGGGTGATGCCGCACGTCCTGGGGAACCGGCGTCTCGGGAAACCAACGCTGCGCTGCGGCATCGGCGAACTTGCCGGGATCCAAGCCGAGCAGCGCCGCGAGCGCACGCGCCTCGTCCTCGCTCGGAACACCGTCGCCGCGCGTCCAGCCGGCGATGGCGTGCGGAGCGAGCCCACTGCGCCGCGCCAGCGCATCCGCGTCGAGTCGGGTGCCGCGCATCGCTTTGCGGAGAATGTCCCCCGGATCGTCCTCGAGGGGGATGCGCGGCCACGCCATCCTGTCGCCTTGGCGCGCTTCGCTGCGCACTCCCGCCAGGCGAACCGGACGCAACCGCCGCCGGGTTGAAGGGGGCGTCATGTCCGTTCCCCACGCCAAGGTCATCATCATCGGTTCCGGGCCGGCCGGCCTGACCGCCGCCATCTACGCGGCGCGCGCGCGGCTCGCCCCGATCGTCTTCGCCGGGCACATGTACGGCGGCCAGCTGATGCTGACGACCGAGGTCGAGAATTATCCGGGCTTTGCCGACGGCATCATGGGTCCCGACCTGATGGAAGCTTTCCGCGCGCAAGCCGAACGTTTCGGAGCGGTCATCCACAACGTCGACGTCACGGCGGTCGACTTCGGGCAGCGCCCGTTCCGGGTGACGACGGACGACGAGACCTACACCGCCGACACGGTGATCGCCGCGACCGGCGCGAGTGCGCGCTGGCTCAACATCCCGGGTGAAGCGCGTCTGCGCGGGCGCGGCGTCTCGACGTGCGCGACGTGCGACGGCGCGTTCTTCCGCGACAAGCAGATCGTCGTGGTCGGCGGCGGAGACTCCGCGATGGAGGAAGCGCTGTTTCTCACGCGCTTCGGACGGAACGTCACCGTCGTCCACCGGCGTGACTCCCTGCGGGCGTCGAAGATCATGGCCGACCGCGCGCATGCGCACCCGCAGATTTCGTTCGTGTGGAACACCGCCGTCGACGAAGTCCTCGGCGACGACGCGACGACGGGGCTGCGCATTCGCAATCTCGAGACCGGCGAGATCGGGACGCTGCCGACCGACGCGCTGTTCATCGCGATCGGCCACGATCCGAACACGGCGATCTTCGCCGGACAGCTGGCGCTCGAGCCGTCCGGATTCATCGCCAGCGAGGACGGCGTCCGCACCAACGTCGAGGGCGTCTTCGTCGCCGGCGACGTGCACGACATCAAATACAAGCAGGCCATTACCGCCGCCGGCGCAGGCTGCAAAGCGGCGATGGACGCCGAGAAGTATCTCGAGATGCGCGAGACCGTCGACGCGGCGCACGTTCCGGCGTGACGACGGAGGACACGCGCCCGTCAGGTCACGGTGCGGCGTACCCGCATGCGATGGACGTCTTCCGCCGCATGGACGGGTTGGACGCGCTGGAACTGATGAAACGCGGCGAGACGCCGCAGACAAACCTGTCCCAGTGGATGAACTTCACGCTGGAACGCGTCGCGCGCGGTGAAGTCACCTTCGCAATGCTTCCGCGCGAAGAACTCTACAATCTGATCGGCTCGGTGCACGGCGGCATCATCACGACGCTCTTGGACACCGCGCTCGGCAGCGCGGTGCAGTCGCTGCTTCCGGCCGGGCAAGTCGCCACCACGATGGACCTGCACACGCGCTTTCACCGGCCGGTGACCGTCGCGACCGGCAAGGTCTTCGCCGAGGCGCACGTCGTGCACGCGGGGCGGCGGACCGCGACCTCGGAGGCGAAGCTCGTCGACGCGCGCGGGGTCGTGTATGCGAGCGGGAACTCGACCCTCATGATTCTGCACGACGAGCCGGCCTGATGGCCGGCCGTCTGCAGGACAAGATCGTTCTCATCACCGGCGGAGCGAGCGGGATCGGGCTCGCGACGGCCTTGCGCTGCGCGGAGGAGGGCGCCGGGGTCATTATCGCCGACATCGACGAGCCCAAAGCGCAGTCCGTGGCAGCGGCCCACCCGGCCCTGCACGCGCTGCAGCTCGACGTCACCGACGAGAACAGCTGGGAGCGCGTCGTCGCGGACGTCCTGACGCGCTTCGGCCGGCTCGATGTGCTCGTGAACAGTGCCGGCATCGCGCCCCTCGGCGACATCGAGCACGAGACGCTCGCACAGTTTCGCCGCGTGATGGACGTCAACGTCGACGGCGTCTTCTTGGGCTGCCGCGCCGCGGTGCGCGCGATGCGTCCGCGAGGCGACGGTTCGATCGTGAACATGTCGTCGGTGTCGGGGATCATCGGCGGCTACAACTTGGCCGCGTACAACGCTTCGAAAGGCGCCGTCCGGCTGCTGACCAAGTCGGTGGCGCTCTACTGCGCGCGCATCGGCTCCCGCATTCGCTGCAACTCCGTGCACCCGACGTTCGTCGAGACGCCGATGCTGCACGGACTCCGTGCCGGCCGCAGCGCCGAGGACGCGGCGCGGATCGAGAACGCGCTGCGCGCGCAAGTCCCGCTGGGCCGCTTCGCCCAGCCCGAAGAGATCGCCGGCCTGATCGTCTACCTCGCCTCCGACGAGTCGACGTTCGCAACCGGCGCCGAATTCATAATCGACGGCGGCATCACGGCCGGCTGAAAGCAGCGCGGTGATGGACCGAGCGCAGCAGGATGCTGCACTTTGCAATATGTAGCGGCGAGGTCTTTAAACCCATGCCGCTGCGCTCGGTCCATCACCGTGGTTGCCTCCGCTCATCAGACGCCAAGCGCCGATTTTCGCGCGTGCAGATCTTCGGCGTAGGCTTGAACGAGGAGCGGTGCGTAGCGCTCTTCGACGACGCGGCGGCGGATCTTGAGGGTGGGTGAGAGTTCTTCGTCTTCGACGGTGAGGTCGCGCGGTAGGATCGCGACGCGGCGGATTTGCTCGAACGCTGCGAGGTCGGCCGTCTCGCGTTCGACCTCGCGAATGACGAGGCGCCGGACGCGGTCGTCGGCTGCGATCTGCTCGGTCGTCATCGTCTCGGGCAAACCCAGTTCTTTGCGGACCAGATCCCAATTCGGCGCGACGAGGACCGCCGGATGCGGCTGCTGGTCGCCGAACGCCATCACTTGTCCGATGTACACCGAGCGCTTGACGGCGGTCTCGATCCGCGACGGCGCGATCCACTTGCCGCCGCTCGACTTGAACAGCTCTTTCTTGCGGTCGGTGATGACGAGGTGGCTGCCGTCGAACGTCCCGATGTCGCCGGTTTCGAACCAGCCGTCGGCGGTGAACGGCTGTTCGGAGGCCGGCGTATGGTAGTAGCCGAGCATGACGTTCGGGCCTTTGACGAGGATCTCGCCGTCGTCGGCGATGCGAACCGAGACGCCGGTGATCGGCGGCCCCACCGTGCCGAGCACGATGTCGGCCGGCCGGTTGACGGTGACGACCGGCGACGTTTCGGTCAGCCCGTAGCCTTCGCAGACATCGAGCCCCATCGCGGCCAGCGCGAGCGCGGTGTCCCGGTGGAGCGGTGCGCTTCCGCTCACGAAGTAGTGTAGCCGGTCGAGTCCGAGCGCGGGCTTGATCTTACTCAGCACGAGCCGCTGCGCCACCGCGTACTGCGCGCGCAGCGCGGGCCCCGGCCCATCGGCGCGCAGCGCGCGTTCGTATTCCGTCCCGACGCCGATCGCCCACGGCACGAGCTTCGCCTGCACGATCCCCGCGCTCAGCGCGTTGCCGATGATCCCGGCGATGACGCGTTCGAAGATGCGCGGAACGCACGCGACGAAATGCGGACGCACCGCGCGCATGTCGGCGAGCAGTCGATCGGGTGTCGTGACGTACAGCGTGACCCCGTTGTAGAGGTAGCCCAGTGCGTCGGTGTGCTCGAAGATGTGCGCGAAGGGCAGGACCGAGAGCCCGGTGTGCGAGGAGTCCATTCCGCTGGTGAGCGGATCGTACGCGTTGCGCACGTCCGAGATCAGGTTGGCGTGCGAGAGCATCACGCCTTTCGGCGTCCCGGTCGTTCCTGAGGTGTAGATCAGCACGGCGAGATCGTTCGCGGTGACGCCCCACTGGAAGTTGTCGAGTCGCGTCGGATCGGCTTCGGCCGTCGGCGCGCCGCTTGCGACGAAGGCGTCGAACCCGCCCGAACCCGCTTCGTGAAAGGTGACGATCGGCGGCGGTGCCGCGACGCTCGCGCGCACGCGTGCGGCGATCGCCGAGTCGCCGACGAACACCAGCTTGGTGTCGCTGTCGGTCAGGATGAACGCCAGCTGGTCGGCGGCCGCGGACGCGAACACCGGGACGACCACGCAGCCGGCATAGAGGATGCCGAAGTCGGCGATCAGCCAATCGACGGAATTCTCCGCCACGATCGCGACGCGGTTGCCGCGCTGCAGGCCCGCCGCGCGAATGGCGCACGCGACGGCCGCGGCCCGGGCGTGGACGTCGGCGGCGCTCAGCGCGTGCGGCCCGTCCGGGCGCAGCTCGGCCAGCGCGATCGGGCGCGGCGTCGAGAGCCGCTCGGCGATGAAGGCGGAAAGCGTCGGAAGCGATTCGGCGGGCGTCATGAAGGGCTCTCAAAAGAGGGGGCGGAGAAGGGCGCCCGGGTGCCTTGACGGCTTAACCGTAACATATTATAAATAACACATGAGTCTGCGGTCAAGGCCGGCGGCAGTTGTTTCGGGCGCTGCGGATCAGGATTCGGCGTCACCCAGCCTCCCCGCCGCTTTCTGGGGCGACAGCGTTTTCACGGGCGAGGTCAAGACAAAGACGGTGTTCCCAGCGCTCGTGCTCCAGATGCTGCACGCCCAGCCCGACAGCGGCTACGGTTTGATGCAGCGGATCAGCGCCTTAGGCGGCATCTTCCCGGTGAATCCGAATACGATCTACCCGCTGCTCCGCCGGCTCGAGGAACGCGGTTTCATTCGCGGCGAGCTCGATCCGTCGACGAAGCGCGGGACGACGCTCTACCGCATCACCGAGGACGGCGAAGAGCGCCTCGACCAGATCAAAATCAACTTCAAGCCCTACCTCACCAACCTCATCGCGGCGATTCAGCAACTGCGTCGCGACTTGTATGGAGAATCCGCATGAGCACCTACCGCGCGCCGCTGCGCGACATGCAGTTCGTCTTGCGCGAACTCGCCGGCGTCGACGAGATCGCCAAGCTGCCCGGCTACGAGGATACGACGGACGTTCTCGACGCGATCCTCGACGAAGCGTCGACGTTCGCGACGGAGGTTCTCGACCCGATCAACCAGTCCGGCGACAAAGAGGGCTGTACGTGGAACGACGGCGTCGTGACGACGCCCAAGGGTTTTAAGGAAGCGTACAAGAGCTTCGCGCAGGCGGGCTGGATCGGGCTTCCGGTTGCGACGGAGTACGGCGGCCAAGGTCTGCCCACGCTCATGCTCGGGGCGACCCTCGAGATGTGGAACGGCGCGAACGTCGGCTTTGCCAACGGCCCGCTCCTCAATCAAGGCGCGATCGAGGCGATCGAACAGTTCGGCAGCGACGCGCAGAAGCAGACGTACGTCACGAAGCTCGTCAGCGGCGAGTGGACGGGGACGATGTGCCTCACCGAGCCGCAAGCGGGTTCGGATTTGGCTCAGGTGCGCACGCAGGCGACGCCCGAAGGCGATCACTATCGCGTTCGCGGCCAGAAGATTTTCATTACCTTCGGCGAGCACGACATGGCGCCGAACATCATCCACCTCGTGCTGGCGCGCCTGCCGGGCGCGCCCGAGGGGACGAAGGGCATCTCGATGTTCATCGTCCCGAAGGTGCTGGTCAACGCCGACGGCTCGCTGGGCGAGCGCAACGACGTCAAATGCGCGGGCATCGAGCACAAGCTCGGGATCAACGCCAACCCGACCTGCACGCTGAACTACGGCGAATCCGGAACGGGCGCGATCGGCTACCTCGTCGGTGAGGAGAACCGCGGGCTCGAGTACATGTTCGTGATGATGAATGCGGCGCGCTTCAGCGTCGGCGTGCAGGGGATGGCGATCGCGGATCGCGCCTACCAGCACGCGGTCGAGTACGCCAAGGAGCGCGTCCAGTTCCGCGACCTCGGCTCGCGCGATCCGAAGCCGGTCACGATCATCCACCATCCCGACGTGCGCCGCATGCTCATGTGGTGCAAGGCGAACATCGAGGCGATGCGCGCCTTGGCGTACGTCACGGCGGCCTCGCTCGATTTCGCGCACAAGTCGCCCGATGCGGCCGTGCGCAAAGAACATCAGGCCTTCGTGGACCTCATGATCCCGATCGTCAAGGGCTGGCTGACCGAGCGCGGCATCGACGTCGCCTCGACCGCGCTGCAAGTCTTCGGCGGGATGGGCTACATCGAAGAGACCGGGATCGCCCAACAGTACCGCGACGTGCGCATCACGACGATCTACGAAGGGACGACCGGGATCCAGGCACTCGACCTCGTCGGCCGCAAGCTCGTCCGCGACATGGGCGCCGGCGCGACCAAGGTCCTCAAGCAGATCGGCCGCTTCGCGAAGGAACTCGAAGCCTCGGAAAATCCCGACGTGAAGGCGCTCGCGCAGCCGCTCGCCGACGCGACGAAACAGCTCGGCGAAGCCGCGCAGTGGATCGGGATGAACGCGATGGGCGACCTGAGCAAGTCGATGGCCAACTCGGTCCCGTTCCTGAACTTCTTCGGCGTCGTCGCCGGCGGCTGGCAGCTCTTCCGCGGCGCGAAGGTGGCCGCTGAAAAGATCGGGGCCGGCGACGCCGACCCGTTCTACGCGGCGAAAATTCAGACGGCGACCTTCTACGCCCACAACGTCCTTTCGCAGGCGGCGTGGCTGCAGAAGCAGATCACCGAGGGCTCCGGCAGCGTCATGGCCGGCGACGCCGGTATCTTCGAAGTCGAGCGCCGCGCGCTCGTAACGGCCTAATCGTGCGCAACGGCAACACGAACGGCGAGACCCGCCACCTGATCGCGACCAGCGACCTCGGCGGCGGCATCCGTCTGATCATGCTCGACAACCCGCCCGTCAACGCGCTCAGCATCGTGCTGTGCGGGCAGCTGATCGGCGCCGTCGAAGCCGCCGAGAACGACGCGTCGGTCTCGACCGTCATCTTCAGCGGCGCCAACCACGTCTTCAGCGGCGGCGCCGACGTCAAGGACTTCGACACGCTCCTGAGCGCGTTCACCAGCGGTGAGCGGCCCAACGTCAAGACGATCCGCGACGTGATCGACACGATCGAACGCGGTTCGAAGACGTACGTTGCCGCGATCGACGGCAACGCGCTGGGCGGCGGTTTCGAACTCGCGCTGGCCAGCGACTACCGCGTCGCCACCGCGTCGTCGCGCGTCGGCTTACCGGAGATCAAACTGGGCCTTCTGCCCGGCGCCGGCGGAACGCAGCGGCTGCCGCGGCTCATCGGTGCCAACGATGCGCTGCAGTTCATGCTCAAGGGCGATCCCGTCAAGGCTCCCGACGCGAAAGCCAAGGGTCTGCTGGACGAGGTTGTCGACGGTGATCCGGTCGAGGCCGCCAAGGCCTTCGCCGGCAAACCGCGGCGGCGCATCGCGCAGACGAAGGCACAGCTCGGCGTCAAGGGTCTGGGACTCTTCGCGACGCCGTTCGTCGTCGCGCAAGCGCACAAGATGGTCCCGCCCGAAGACAACGGCGGTTTCGCCGCGCACAAACTGATCGATGCCGTCTCGGCAGCGCTGGAACTCCCGTTCGAGCGCGGCAGCGCGCGCGAAGCGCGGCTGTTTGGCGAGCTCGTGCAATCGGCGCCGTCGGCCGCGCTGCGGCACGTGTTCTTCGCCGAGCGCGAGCTCTCAAAGATCCCCGGGCTGCCGGCAGCCGAACCGATGCCGATCGCGAAGGCCGCCGTCATCGGCGGCGGGACGATGGGGACCGGAATCGCGATCACCTTCGCCGAGGCCGGGATCCCCGTCATCGTCGTCGAGACGAACGATGCCGCCGTTGAAAAGGCGCGTGAGACCGTCTTCGGCATGTTCAAATATCAGGTCGACAAGGGACGGCTGAGCCAAGAAGACGCCTGGAAGCGCGCTAACTCGATCACCTTCGAAGAAGAATACGATTCGCTCGGCGACGTCGACATCGTCGTCGAAGCCGTGTTCGAGTCGATGCCGGTCAAGAAGGAGGTGTTCGGGAAACTCGATCGCCTGACGAAACCGGAAGCGATCCTGGCGTCGAACACCTCGACGCTCGACATCGACGAGATCGCGTCGGCGACGTCCCGCCCGGGCCAGGTCCTGGGACTGCACTTCTTCGCCCCCGCGAACATCATGAAGCTGCTCGAGATCGTGCGCGGCGAGAAGACCTCGCCGGCGACGCTCACCACCGGCATCGCGCTGGGCAAGAAACTGCGCAAAGTGGGCGTCGTCTCCGGCAACGCGTTCGGTTTCATCGGCAACCGCATGCTGTTCGACTACGAAGCGCAGGCGGTGCAGCTGGCTGAGGAGGGCGTGCAGCCCGCCCGCATCGACCGCGTCATCAAGGGCGGCTTCGGCATGGCGATGGGGCCGTTCGC
>Ga0302184_10000413_pt1 | contig 28345 bp, 27 predicted proteins | sample I_Palsa_N3_3_FD_200233 | JGI IMG/M metagenome (GOLD analysis project Ga0302184, IMG submission 200233) | Peat permafrost microbial communities from Stordalen Mire near Abisko, Sweden - I_Palsa_N3_3 | ecosystem: Environmental > Terrestrial > Soil > Palsa > Peat permafrost | place: Sweden...
GGGCAGCGCCGCCACCGTCGCCTGGCAGCAGCGCGCATGACGGGGTGGCATGAACGACAACGGACTTGACCCGCTGATCCACGTCCCTACCCGGCTGAAGATCGTCGCGACGCTCGCGGCACTGCCCGACGGCGACGGGCTGTCCTTCACCCGGCTGCAGAACATGCTTGAGCTGACACCCGGCAACCTGATCGTCCAGCTGCGCAAGCTCGAAGAAGCCGGCTACCTCAGCAGCGAGAAGACCAGGAACGGGTCCGCGCAGAAAACCACGGTGACCCTGACCCGCCAGGGCCGGACGGCACTGGGCACCTACACCCAGGCGCTGCGCGACCTGCTCGGCGGCCTGTAAACGGAGGCACGGCCGACCATGAGCACCAGCGCACTTGACCCGCAGATCCACGACCCCGGGCGGCTGCGCGTCGCCGCGACCCTGGCGGCACTGCCCGACGGCGACGCGCTGGCTCTCACCCGGCTGCAGGACATGCTCGGGCTCACACCCGGCAGCCTGATCACCTGCCTGCGGGAGCTGGACCACGCCGGGTACGTGCGGGCGGGAAAGACCGCCGGCGATAGAGCCCGGGTCATCGTCGCGCTCACCAGCGACGGCCGGGCCGCGCTGGACCACTACGCCGCCGCGCTCCGGCGGCTGCCCCGGACGACCAGGCAGGACCATCAGCCACCAGCACCCTACGTACGCGCCGGTGATGCTGACCGGGACGCGGCTGCCGCGGCCCTGGGTGAGCACTACGCGCAAGGCAGGCTGACACTCGATGAACTCCACGCACGCCTCGATGCCACGCTGACTGCTACCACGTACGGCGAGCTATCCCAGGCCGCCTGGGATCAGCCGGACCTGACGGTGCAGCCGGCCCGGGTCAGCCCCGGCCAGGCACGCGTGGCCAGGACAGACTCCGAATAATCAGACACCCGCTAAGAGCAGCTCGCCGTCGCTGCCGCCGAGCAGGAAGGTGAAGCGGTCCAGGCGTCGCGCAGCTGGCGCGACCCGTGCCTGGCGTGCGTCCTGACCGTCCTGAACGCCCGGTGTCCAGTCCCACCTGACGCGCAATCGCCTGCAGATGCGGATGGACGAGCGCGGCGGCTAGCCAGCCCTGGCTCGCGGTTCCGAGGCGGTCTTCTGGTCCCGGCCGCCAGGTCGTGAAGGACGGATGGGTCCCGGCCCGGGACGGCTATGTTGTCCGGGACATCATGGGCCCGGCGAGATGAGGAGCACATGATCGCGCGGATATGGCGCGGATGGGCGCCGCAGGCGACCGCTGATGACTACCAGCGTCATTACGAATCCGAGGTCAGCGAGCACCTGCGGGCGACTGACGGCTTCTGCGGTGGCCGGCTTCTGCGCCGCGAGGACGGCCAGGAAGTCATGTTCACTTCCATCACCTGGTTCACCAGTTTGGACGCGGTCCGGGGCTTCGCCGGAGACGACTATGAGCAGGCCGTCGTCGAGGAAACCGCCCGGCAGGCACTCCATCGGTGGGACGAACGAGTCTCCCACCATCAGGTAGCCGTCGACGTGCAGTGACGAGGAGATTTCGGCGCCGTCTTGCGCGCGGTCCTGGACGGCTGAGTGACGCCGATCAGGCGAGGGCTCGCTGATCGACGGCCACGGCGGCGGACTTTCAACCGGACAGCACAGTGATGGCGGGAAGGCGGTCCGCAGCTAGCCGTGGCCGGGCGTCCTGCACCGTTGCCGGGCGGAGTTCATCGACGTGGCCGGGATCGGTGCGGCGGCAGCCGCTGGGCCTCCAGCACGGTGACGAGATGAAATAGCTCATATCCGGTGAGACGAGCGCCGGCGATCACGTCTCACGTCGTCTGACCGGATCCGCGAATAGCGGTGTGGTCACTGGCTTCTGCTTAGGCATCCAAATGGCCTCTCACCTGCGAAAATAGGAATTGTCTAGGTTCCTGGGATCGCGAGATGAGAGGCCACCTGTCAGGTGAACAAGATACGCGTCAGCCGGCGGGGACGGAAGCAGAAGGTGCGGGTCGGGTCGCCCGACGCGTCCTTGACTGGCTCGGCAGGGGCAGAGGCAGTCCGGGAGCTGGAGCGGGCACTGGGGATCACGGCAGCCCTGGATAAGGAGATCGGCCCGGTCAAGCAGCGTGACCGGGGCCTGCCGGGCGGGCAGCTGCTGGTGAGCCTGGCTAGCTGCATGCTCGCGGGCGGGGATCACCTGGTGTCCCTGGACCGCCGCCGCGCGGACATCGCGGGCCAGATGCTCGAGCCGGCGCCGGCCCCGGCGTCCACGACCGCAGCCGGGCTGGCCCGCCGGTTCGGGGCCGCCCAGCTGGCCGGGATCGGCGCCGGGGTGGCCGCGGTGAACGCCCGGGTCCTTGGCCTGACGGGCCAGGTGCGGCGCTCCGCGCTGCTGCGGTCAGTGACCATTGACCTGGACGCCACCGACGTGGAGGTGCGCGGGCGCGGCAAGGCCGGCTGCGCCTATAACTACCAGGGACAGCGGTGCTACCGGCCGCACATCGCATTCTGGGCGGAGCTGGGCGTCCCGGTGGCCGCTGACCTGCTGGCCGGTGATGAGGACCCTCGTGCCAGCGCGCACCTGCTGGCCCGCCGGGCACTGGCCGCCCTGCCCGCAGGACCCGCCGAGATCAGGCTGCGGGCCGACGCCGGGTACTTCGCCGGGGAACTGGCCCGCGAGGCGCTGCGGCGCAGCATCAAGTTCGCGATCGGCGCCAAGCGCAATTCTGCCGTGCGGCGGGCCGCCGCGGCGATCGGCGAAGACGCCTGGGTGCCGGCGATCGGCATGGATAACGCGGAAGTCGCCGCCTGCCCCTGCATCCCGGACTGGTGGCCCGCCGACACCACCTGCCTGGTCCGGCGGGTGCGCATCCCCGCCGGCGCGGTCTCCTGCGACCCGCGTGCCCGCCGGCGGCGCACCATCCCCAAGGACCAGCTCGCCCTGGCCCTCGCCGGCCTCGCCGATCACGTTTACGGCTACAGCTTCATCCTGACCAACCTCGACGTCAGCGACGGCGAGAAGATCGCCGAGGCCGAGCACTGGTACCGCCACCGCACAGACATCGAGGCGCTCAACCGCGACGCCAAGCTCGGGGCCGCGCTCCGGCACATGCCCTCAGGAGACCAGCGGGTCAACCTCGTATGGATGCACGCCGCGCTGCTCGCCGCCGCCATCTCCGCCTGGCTCCAGGAACTCACCCGGATCGACCGGGGCAACGGCCGCGGACGCCGCATGATCACGCGCCTGCGCCACGAGCTCATCGCCATCCCGGCCCGCGTCACCCGCCACGGGCGGCAGATAACCCTGCGGCTCCCGCCCGGACAAGACCTGCTGCCCGCCGTCCTGAACCGCCTCCAGGCCCTCCCCAGCCCTGGCTGACCAGCCCGCATCCGGCCCAGCCAGACGAAAGGAACCAGGGGCGCAGTCCGGAACCCCCGCCCCCGGCACGACAGCCGGGCCGCCAGCATGCCCCCGAACCCGCCAGCGCAAACGACAAGATCATCTATCACCAGTCAGCCGCATTCACAGCACTAATCGCGGATCCGGGTCTGAGCCACCCGCAGGTCACCGACGTGGCCGTGGCTCAGGTCAATCGAGTTAGGGCAGTCTTCCCGCTTGTCACTGCCGCCCTGGAGTTGGCGGGCCGGGTCGGGGTCAGGGCAGTTTCCATTGCTGGTTGGCGCCGCCGTTGCAGGTATAGATCTCCAGCTGGGTGCCGTCAGTGGTGTTGAACCTCGGGTCGTCCAGGCATTTGCCCGACACCGGGTTGACCAGTGTGCCGTTGCTCGGCTGCCATTGCTGGTTGGCGCCGCCGTTGCAGGTCCACAGCTCGACTGGTGCCTTGTTGCTTTTTTCGTCGCGGTAGATGTCCATGCACTTGCCGTTGATCTGGATTGTCCCGCCGGTCTCGATGGACCAGTCCTGCCCGGCGCTGCCGTTGCAGTCACCGATCACCACGGGGGTGTCGTTAGCGCTGGAATCTCCGGCATCATCGACGCATTTAGCCGGACTGTCGCCGGAGACGATCGGCCCGGGGGCGCCTGGCGTGACGGTTGCCGCCGCGCTGGCGCCCGAGTCACCGACGCTCGTGTGGGCGACGACGGTGATGCGATAGGTGGTTCCGGTCGACAGGCCGGTGATCGTACAGGTCGTCGCGCCGGTGGTGGTGCACGCCGCGCCGCCGGGGTCTGCCGTGGCGGTATAGCCACGCAGGACGCCGCCGTCCAGTACGGTCGGCGCCGTCCAGTAGGCGGTGGCGCTGGTGGCGTCGGCGACGGCGGTGACGCCGCCCGGGGCCTGCGCGCCGACCAGCACCGGCACGGTACTGGCGCCCCCGCCATTACCGAGGTCCCCGGCCCCCCAGCAGAAGGCGGCACCTGCGCTGTCCGCAGCGCAGGTCAGCGTGTAGCCGACCGCGATCTGGGTGAGGGTCTGGCCGGCCAGCACGCCGGAGGTGTCGACGGCCACCGGCACGGTGCTGCCGGAGCCGCTGCCGATGTAAGGGTCGCCGAGTAGGGCGTAGACGTTGCTGCCCCAGCAGTAGGCGGCACCGGCACGCGATACCGCGCAGGTGGTCTCGTAGCTCGCACTGATCTGGGACAGGGCCTGGCCTGCGAGTGCGCCATCGGTGCTTACCGGCACCGGCAAGAGCGAACCATTGTCAGTGCCGTCGCCGAGGCCGCCGTAGCTGTTGAGGCCCCAGCAGAACGCCGCGCCGCTGGCATCCAGCACGCAGACGTACGAATCCCCGGTGGAGACCTGGGTGATCGTCTGGCCGGCCAGCGCGCCGCTGGTATCCACGGCCACCGGGACATCTGAGCTGGCGTTGTTGCCGTCGCCCAGCTCGCTGTTCCCCCAGCAGTAGGCGCGGCCGGCCGCGTCTACCACGCACGTCTCGCCGCCTGCGGCCGAGATCTGGGTGACGGTCTGGCCCGCCAGCGCGCCGCTGGTATCCACGGCCACCGGGACGTCGGAGGGCGCGGTGCTGCCGTCTCCGAGCTGGCCATCATAGTTCTGGCCCCAGCAGTAGGCGTGGCCGGTGCACAGCCGTCGGAGTCGCTACCGCTGATCTGGGTGAGGGTCAGGCCGGCTAGCACGCCGCCGATAGGGCTGGGGGTAGAGCCCCAGCAGTACGCCTCGCCGCTGTCGATGCGGCATCCTGCCGTGATCGAGGTCGTCCCTAGTGATCCGGCCAGGGCGGCCTGCGGTGGCACCGCGAGCACGGCCAGGCCGGCTGCCAGGATCAGCGTCGCGAGAATGATCCGCGGCTTCGGAGTAAGACCCCTAATCATCGCTGTCCTGGTCAGCATGAGCTGTCCTCCACTTCGCCCGAGCCAGCGGCCAGCACGATGGTAACTCTAAGTAGTTGCTCAAATACAAGATTGCGAAGAAGCCGGCCCCCGCCGGGGGCTATTCCTGCGATTACGGCCGATGCCGCGCCAGCCCGGGAAAGACCATCGGCACCGTCCTGGGCCGGTCGCCATCAGCCGGGCCTACCACCACTGCGCGGCGTGCGGCCACGGCGTGCTCCCCCGGGACGGCGAGCTGGGCGTGGCCGGCCTCTCGCTGTCGCCGGGGTTGCACAGCATGACCGACCGGCCGGCGCCGCCGTCCCGTTCACCCCGGCCAGCGCCCTGCTCGCCGACCTGGGCGGGTCCGCGTCACCGCCAGGCGGGTAGCGCGGTCCGCCGAAGCCGACGGGGCCGCTGGGACCAGATCTGGAATCGACCCCGCAACCAGGCAACCGTCGCCTGACTCACTACCAGCAAATCCCGATCTTGCTATCTACAAAATTGTCGCGCACCCCCACCGGCCAGCGGGATCGAACACATTGTCGGTACCTCCAAGCAGAGTGGTGGTAACTATCGCCGACGCGAAGGAGGCAATACGTGTGCTGGGAATGTGACCACCCTGGCAGCACGCGGCTCGACTATCTCGAGCACATGCGTGATCTGATCGCCTGCTACGGCTGGGCCGTACAGGGTGTGGGGCGTGACCGGATGCATCCGCCCTGGGCGTACACGGTGGGACTGACCCCGAACGGCAGGCCTGAGCTAGTAGTAACCGGCTTGCCGGTGGCCCGTGCGACGCGGCTGCTGAACGATGTCGCATCTCATGTGCTGCACGCCGCCGCTCCCCGGCCGGGCGAGCAGATCCCGCTGCGCGGCGGCCCGGTGATCGAGATCGTCGAGGTCGCGGAGGCGGCGGCGCACCTGGTGACCGCCATCGAGTTGTACGGGCCCGGGATACGCGCGCTGCAGCTGGTGCACGCCGATGACCGCGGCCACTGGCCGTGGGAGGTGGGATACCGCGGCGTCAGGGGCGGTCAGCCGGTCCTCGGGGTGCGCGCTTCCCCGGTCAGTGCGGCATGACGGGTCAGCGCGAGGGCGACTCCAAATGTTGGCCAGTTCCGGCTCCACCGATATTCAGGGGAACTCGGTGTCGGTCAGTTCCGGCTCCACCGGCCCGACAACTACACCTGGCCTCTCCTGCGGGCGGCAGAGGACGGCCACACTGACGGCTCCGAGGAAGGCCCCGCCGCCAGACGCGGTGCCAGACCTCACCGACACAATGCGTTCGTTGAAAGGCTTCCTGTGACGGGTGTTCCTAGCGCACTCGCCGGACAGCACGTGCTCTGCCGCCTCGTCTCCCTGCTCACTTGTCTCTTGAGCGGCCGGGGCGTAGCGTCCAGAATAGGAAGGTGTGCTCGTATATCAACGTGTAGACGGGCTTGAGATTCCTCCCGCGGTGCACTGGACCCGGGCAGCGCTTTAATGCGCAGCCAAGCCGAGGTGGCGCATGGCAGCAGCTGCCCTTCGCCGGACCCCTCTTTCCATGCGCTGTGCCTGGCTTACCCACGGCAAGGTTCCGCCGACCGGCCTGAAGCCGCATGACGACCTGCAGGCCCAGTTCCGCTACCTCGGCCCGCCCACCCCCGAACCTGAAGTTACGTGCGACCAGCGCATCAGGAGGCGGTTGCCAGTGGTTATGACCTGATCAGAAGCTCGTCGTCGCCAGCCGGTGGCAGTCCGGTCCGGGTACTTGCCAAGAAGCCCGGTAGCAGGCTGGGTCCGGCCAAAGGCCCGCTGACACCCGGTAGCGCGGCTTGGGCTGCTGTGCCGACCCGTACAGCCGCGGGACGGCCGGGGACGGACGGCCAGGACGGGCGAGCACCCGGGACGGAAGCCGGGCTCCGGCGCTGCATCCCCGAACGGCGCTCGCGCCACGATGCGAAGCCCCTGCCATGTCCGGAGCCAGGCACCCGCCGGACCTCCCGAGAACTGCGGCGGGGACCTGCACCGGGCAGACATTGCTGACGTGCTGGTTTAAGACGCCACGTACGTCAAAAGGAGAGGAATGGCAGTCATGGACATGAAACTCGAGGTCGTGGTGGTGCCCGTCTCTGACGTGGACAAGGCCAAGGGCTTCTACCAGGCGCTGGGGTGGCGGCTGGATGCCGACTTCGCCAAAAGCGAGGACTTCCGGGTGGTGCAGCTGACCCCTCCTGGTTCGCAGTGCTCGATCATCTTCGGCACCGGGATCACCTCGGCCGCACCGGGCTCGGCAGACGGCCTGCAGCTGACCGTCACCGACATCGAAGCGGCCCGGGACGAGCTCATCAGCCGCGGCGCCGAGGTGAGCGAGGCCTTCCACGACGCGGGCGGGGTGTTCCACCACGCCGGGACCGAGGGACGGGTATCCGGCCCGGCACCGAACCGCCATAGCTACGGCTCGTTCGTCTCGTTCAGCGACCCGGACGGCAACGGCTGGCTGCTCCAGGAGATCACGACGCGCCTGCCGGGCCGGTGAGAGCCATGTCAGCGGCATACGACTCCGCAGCCGAGCTGGCCCAGGCTCTGCGGCGCGCGGCCGCCGCGCACGGCAAGCACGAGGAGGAAATCGGGCACGCCGACGCGGACTGGCCAACCTGGTACGCGCAGTACATGGTGGACGAACAAGCCGGGCGCCCCGCCGAGTCCGCGCAGGGAGCTAGCACATGAACGCCGACTACGACGTCATCGTCGTGGGCGGCGGCTCGCCGGGCGAGCACTGCGCCGGAGCGCTGGCCGAGGGCGGCCTGCGCGTCGCCCTCGTCGAGCGCGAACTGGTGGGGGGTGAGTGCTCGTACTGGGCGTGCATCCCGTCCAAGACGCTGCTGCGCCCCGGCGAGGCGGTGCAGGCCGCGCGGGACGTGGGGGCCAGCGCGCAGGTCAACGTCGAGGCGGCGCTGGCCTATCGCGACTTCATGGTCTCCAACTATTCCGATACCGGGCAGGAGCGCTGGCTGGCGAGTAAGGGCATCGACCTGCTGCGCGGGACCGGCCGACTGGCCGGGGCGGGCGTGGTTGAGGTCAACGGCGTGCGCCACACCGCCCGGCACGTGGTCGTGGCGACCGGCGCTGATCCGGTCGTGCCGCCCGTCCCAGGCCTGCGCGAGCTCGACGGCATCTGGACCAATCGCGAGGTGACCGGCATGAAGGCCGTCCCGCGGCGCCTGCTGATACTCGGCGGCGGACCCGTCGGGGCCGAGATGGCCCAGGCCGTGCGCCGCCTCGGCGGAGAGGTGGTCCTAGTCGAGGGCGGCGGGCACGTACTCGCCCGCGAGCCCGCGCCGCTGGGCGAGGCACTCGGCGAGGTCCTGCGCCGCGACGGCATCGAGCTCGTCCTCGGCGTGCACGCGACCGCCGCGCGGCGCGACGGCCAGGACTACGTCCTGTCCGTCGAGGGCGGCCGCGAGCTGCGCGGCGACCGCCTGCTCGTCGCCACCGGCCGGCGGCCGCGCGTGCCCGCCGGCCTGGAGACGGTCGGCGTCCAGGCCGGCCCGCAGGGCATCGGAGTCGACGCGCACCTGTGCGCGGGGGAGCGGCTGTGGGCCGTGGGCGACGTCACGGGCGTGCGGCTGCTGACCCACGTCGGCAAATACCAGGGCGAGGTCGTCGCCGCGAACATTCTGGGCGAGCCCCGCGAGGCCAACTACGAGGCCATCCCGGACGTCGTCTACACCGACCCGCAAGCAGCCTCGGTAGGAACCTTCGAGGCCCAGTTCAGCGCGACCGCCCTGGTTTCCGAGGTGGCCAAGACGGCCACGTACACCCACGCCTACGCCGAATCGAACGGCTTCTTGACCCTGCTCAGCGACGGCGAGCGGCTGACCGGCGCCTACGCGCTCGGCCCGGAGGCCGGCGAGTGGCTGCAGCAGGCCACGCTGGCCATCCGCGCCCGCGTGCCGATCGACGTACTGCGCGATGTCATCCAGCCCTTCCCCACCTTCTCCGAGATCTACGTCGGGGCGCTGAACGCGCTCCACGGCCAGATCACCGCCAACCGCCGGTCCGCCGGGAGAACCCTGGCATGATGCGTCATCCGGGCGCCTGGACTAATCCGTCGACATCCTGGGCGGCGGTCCCGCGGTGCACTACCCCGTCGGAGTACCGCGAGTTCGACGGGATCATGGTTCCGACCCGCCGCCGGGCCTACGTCCGCAACCACGACGGCTCCCCGGTCCGCGACTCGGTCTCGATCGCCGGCGACGTCACCGACGTCACCTTCAGCTAGGAGGAAAACCCATGCGCGCTGACATCGTCCCCGGCGGGATCTTCCCGGACTACGAGCTGACTGACCACACCAAGACGCGGCGCCGACTGAGCGAGCTGCAGGGGGGCGACTCGATGGTCTTGGTGCTCTCACGCGGCGGGTTCTGCCCCAAAGACCACCAGCAGCACCTCGAGCTGGCCGCAAACTACCCGAAGATCCGCGTCGCCTACACCCAGATCGTCACCATCTCGACCGACAACATCCTCAAGACCAACGAGTTCCGCGACTCGGTCGGCGCGCAGTGGACCTTCTTGTCCGACGCCGGCCGCAAGATTCAGAAGGACCTCGACATCCAGGAATATACCGACTCCTACTACGACCCGATGATCCCGTACACGCTCGTGCTCAAGCCGGGGCTGGTCATCTACAGCGTCTACAACGGCTACTGGTTCTGGGGCAGGCCGTCGTTCGAGGATCTCCGCCGCGATCTGCGCGAGGTAACCCGCGAGATCCGCCCGGACTGGGACCTGGCCGCACCCGGCCTTCGCGAGAACTGGGAGGGCGGCGACCACTCGATGCACCACCCGTACCAGGCTGACCACGGACGGAGCCCATCAGCCGCGGACATGCCGAGCGCCGCGGCCGTTTCAGGAGGTGCCTGATCATGGAATACCTCGTCACCATGACCACGCATGTTCCAGCTGGAACGCCGGAAGAAGCCGTCCAGGACATCCGCACCCGCGAGGCCGCTCACTCGCGCGAGCTCGCGGCCCAGGGACATCTGCTGCGGCTGTGGCGCCCTCCGCTGCAACCGGGCGAATGGCGCACGCTCGGGCTGTTCGCAGCCGCCGACGGCGACCGGCTCGAGGAAGTCCTCGCCTCGATGCCGCTGCGGGTGTGGCGCAGCGATGAGGTCACCCCGCTGTCGCCGCACCCCAGCGACCCGGCGATCATCCGCCCGCCGGCGACGGCGCCGGCCCGGACGCCATGAGCCACACGGGCCAGAAGGTCGCCATCATCACCGGCGGCTCGCAGGGCATCGGCGCGAGCCTGGTCGCGGCCTACCGCCGGCAAGGCTGGAGCGTGGTAGCTACCGCTCGCACGATGAAGCCGACCGGGGACCCTGACGTGCTTACCATCGACGGCGACATCGCCGAGCCCGCCACCGCCGACCGGATCATCGGCGCAGCACTGGCACGGTTCGGACGGATCGACACGCTCGTCAACGACGCCGGCGTCTTCGTGTCCAAGCCGTTCACCGACTACACCGCCGAGGACTACGCCTTGGTGGTCGGCGTCAACCTCACCGGATTCTTCTGGCTGACCCAGCGGGCCATCGCCGAGATGCTGAAGCGGTACGGCGGCCACGTGGTCAACATCACCACCACCCTGGCCGATTACGCGAACTCCAGCGTGCCCTCGGTCCTGACCTCACTCACCAAGGGCGGCCTGGCCTCGGCCACCAAGTCGCTGGCCGTCGAGTACGCCTCCCGCGGCATCCGGGTCAACGCCGTCTCGCCGGGCATCATCCAGACGCCGGTGCACCCGGCGGACAGCTATGACGGACTCGGTGACCGGCTTCCCCCGCTCGGGCGCGTCGGCCAGGTCAGCGACGTCGTCGACGGCATCTTGTTCCTGGAGGCATCGCCGTACATCACCGGCGAGATCCTGCACATCGACGGCGGCCAGTCCGCCGGTCACTGATCGGGTGCCCGGGGTGCTGGCCGCCAACGGGTCATGACCCGGGTGTCGCCTGGCATTCCTCGGTGCTCATCAGCGAACCGGCCTCAGAGGGATCCGCGAGCTTCACCGGCCAAGCCAGTTCCCGCCTGTCGTCGGCCAAGTGCGCCAGCAGGTCCACCGCCGCCCGCGAGCCAGCACACGTGGAGGCCGCGATCTCGATGCGGGCGTGGCGCCCGGCCGGGGATCGTAGATCACCACCTCGCCAGGCCACACAGTCTCCAGAGCGCGGGTGTCACCTTTGTTCAGCGCTCTGAAGCCGTCAGGTTGGCGCAGGAGTGTTGGCCGTTGCCACGGCTTCAAAGATCGGTCACCTGACCGATGTCTCTGCCTGAAACTTGCAGAAATATATGTAGTGCAACTACCGGCACAATCGCCTGTCAACAGTTGACCGGATCTCCTCCGCACTGGCTGCGCAGGGTGACCTGTGCTCTCCAGGACCGGCTCAATCCGGCCCGGCAAGGAAACCAGATGGACACGATGGCGCCGATCCGCCCGACCATTCAACGTCCGCGCCGGATCTCGCTAACCGCAGGACCGGCCGCGGCGGCCGAAGCCCGCAGCCAGGTCCGGGAGGCCATCTGCGCCTGGGATGTCCCCGTCGACCCGGCCGTCGCGGTCGTGCTCACCAGTGAACTGGTGACCAATGCCATCAGGCACGAGGCGGGCGAGACTGTCATGCTCGTCATCACCTGTGCCTGTGACCAGTTACGCGTTGATGTCCACGACACGTCGTGGTCCGTGCCAGTACCGGTTGATGCGCCAGCCGACGCCGAGACCGGACGGGGCCTGATGCTGGTCGCCAGCCTGTCGACTGACTGGGGCTATTACCGGACCCCTGCGGGAAAGGCCGTGTACTTCATGCTCGCGTTCCAGGCCGATCTTGACGAGGGCGACGGCCGCAGCCCCGCGGGGCGATCGCAGTAGCGTCCGGTAACTCGTGAGTCCCGGCGGTTCCGCCTGACGCGCCCGCGCCAACCCATTCCCGCGCCCCGATCACCTCGACGCGGTGGTGCGCAAGGCTGCCTCGCGGGCGATGTCGGTACGCGAATGAACGTCGAGTTTCTTCAGGATGTGGGAGACGTGGGTCGCTACGGTCCGCCGGGACAGGAAAAGCCTGGCGGCGATCTCTGGGTTGGACAATCCCCCCTCCACCAGTGCGGCGATCTTTGTCTCGGCCGGCGTCAGGCTGTCCCAGCCGCTCTGCGCCTGCCGGTGTTTAGCGTGCGGGCCGCGGCGGATGCCATGGGCGCGGAACCTGGTCCGTAGCCGGGCGACGTCCGCGGCGGCACCAAGCGAGGCATAGATCTCCACGGCACGGGTGAATGCGGCCCGTGCCTGGCCGCGGTCGTCGGTGTCGATGAAGTCTCCAGCGGCCGCCTCCAGCGCCTTCGCGCTGAGCAGTGGCCGGCTGGCGTCGCCATAACGCTCCGCGGCCGCCAGCAGCCGGGGGGCATCATGATCCAGCAGGCTGCGGCAGTAAAGCGCATTCGCCTGCCGGTGGGGGATATCCGATTCAGCCGCGAGGGCCGCTGCGTGGTCCGCGAGGGCCTTCGCGGTGCTCAGGTCGCCAGTCGTCGTGGCGAGGCGGACGGCGTCAGCAAACAGGTTCTCGATCTCGTCGAGTTCTTCCTTATTGTCGGCAAATCCGGCGGTCAGCACGGCCAGCGCCTCCGGCAGCGCACCGGCCTGCTCAAAGTCCAGGCTGCGGGCGAGCGCGAGCGGGCCGACGACCCGGTTTCCGATCCGGGTCGCGTGCGGGACGGCGGCCTCGAGGTGGCCGCGCGCCGCGGTGATCTCGCCGCGGTGGAAGCAGATCACGGCGGCGATGCCGTGATCACTGCAGGCCGCACCGGGCTCCTTCAGGTCGTCATGCACGACCCCCACCTCGGCCATCGCATCGTCCCACCGCCCTGTGTCGAAGAGCAGCTGGCCCAGGGCGCCGTGCGCCTGAGCCAGCCGGACCACCGTGCCAACCCGGTCCGCGAGGTGCCGGGCTTGCCGGGCTGCGGCGAAGGCCTCCTCGTACCGGTCGAGGCCGCCCAGCGTGATGGCCTTGTTGATCTGCAGCAGCAGCCGCAGGTCGGTCAGTGCCGGATCGGCCTGGGTCACGGTCAGCGCCCGGTCGAACAGCGTCAGCGCGTCAGTCGTCTGCCCCTGCACTGCGGTCACGATGGTCAGCACGTGCAATGCCCAGCCCATCGCCCAGTTGTCACCAGCCTCCGATGCCGCATCGAGCGCGGCCGCGGCGACCCGGCCGGCGGTCTCGACCTCGCCGAGGATGCTGTGCATCCGCGCGGTGAGCACGAGTAGCCGGGCGCGATGGCGGGCCGAGATCCCGGGCGAGGCCAGTGCCCGGTTCAGCGTGGCCAGGGACTCCGCGGACAGGCCGGCCTTCATGCGGCACTGCGCCAGCGTCCAGTGCAGGTCAACGACGAGATCGGGCTCGACGGCATGCGCCAGTGCGCGGTTCGCCACCTGCTCGGCCCCGGCCGCATCGCCGACCCGGAAGAGGGCGTCAGCGAGGCGGCCCACGAGACTGTCATGCTGGGCCGAGCCGGCCGGGGAGCTCGCGACCGCCTGCCGGAGAAGCTCTGCCGCGGCCCGGGGCGCCTGGCCGACCAGTAGCTCTGCGGTGCGAGCCAGCCAGCGCAGTATCCACTCATCCATCGGCTCGCTGGTGCCGCCCGGTCCGCCTACTGCCCACAGCAGCTGGCGGGCAACGCGGTCCGCCGGCGCGCCGGCCTTCGCGAGAGCGCGGGCGGCATCGCGGTGCCAGGCGGCGCGCACCGGCACCGGTATCTCGTCGTACAGCGCCGCACGGATCATCGGATGCCGGAATCCGAGACCGTTACCGGACTCGGCCAGCACGCCGGCCGCGCATGCCTCGTCAACGGCGGGGACCAGGTCCGCCACACTGCGACCGAGAACTGTCGCCAGGTCCGGCACGGCAAAATCCACCCCGAGCAGCGCCGCCGCCCGCAGCACCTCGCGTACCGGCCCGGAAACGAAGCCAAGGCGGTCCGCGATAGCCGCCGACAGGGAGCTTGGTGCGGGGCCGCTCGTCAGCTCGACGGCTCCCGCGCCAGTAATGGTCAAGCTAGAGCTGCGGGCCAGCGCAGCGACCAGCTCAGTGACGTAGAGCGGATTGCCCGCCGCGCCGTCAGCGAGCCGTATCAGTTTGCGGTCCGGCTTGCCGCCGGCCAGGGCGGCCACCAGCTCGGCCACCGCCGCCTCGGTGAGCCCAGTGAGCTGGAGGCGCGCGGCATCGTCCGCCGCTCGCCGCAGCGCCAGTAAGTCATCCCGCTGCGGCACCGGACGCATCATCCCGACCAGCAGCAGCGGCAACTGCCGCACCGACCTTGCCAGCCGCCCCCACAGTGTGATGCTGGCCTGATCTGCCCATTGGAGATCGTCGATGACCAGGATTGTCGGCAGCACGGCGCACTGCTCGGCGATGAGCGCCAGCAACTGCTCCGCCAGCGCAGCTGAGACGTCCGCGCCGCGATCGGCGGTGAGCTCGCCACGCAAGAGCCGGACGATCGTGTTTCGCCGGGGATTGGCGGAGGGCTCGCGTACCCGTAACGCCTCTAGCACCGGCAGCAGCGGTAACGCCTGCCCCAGCTCGTCACCAGCGCCCCAGAATACCTGACAGCCGGCATCCGCCTCGGCCAGAGCCGCCCGCACGAGCGCGGACTTGCCGATTCCCGGCTCGCCCTCGATCAGCACCGAGCTGCCCAGCCCTCCGGCCAGCTCCTTCATCGACCTGACCAGCATGGCAGTCTCGCTGTCGCGGCCGACTAGCGCTCCGGCCAGGGTGGCGGTAGGCACGGAGCGGATTTTACTACTAGAACATTACGGACACAAGCGGCGTTTTCGGGATAAGCCATTGGCCGAAACTGCTTTCGCGGCAGCAATGGCGTTGCCAGCTTTAGCACGCCATGCACTGCAAGTTTCACGGTGCTTTTCAGCGCACGGACATACGGGTATTTCTCCGCACGTAGACGAGAATATTTCTTGCAATATTAATCGGCAAATCTCACTATTAAATAATTACAAATAAAAGGTTACCCAAGGAGCATGAAATAACTAGATGCTGGGAAATAAGTCTGCAGGACGGCAGACACGCCGTGCAGGCTGGCTGGGCCGCGCAACGGGCCGCTGACCTAGGGAATCGCCATGGAGGAATCATGCGCATCAGGCGAGCTCTCATCATTCCCGCTATCCTGGCGCTCGGCGTGGCCGGCTCGGCCTTATCTGGCTCGGCAATGGCTGCGGCGGCCGCGCACTCGCCCAGTGTCCACGTGCAGGCTGTCGCTTCCGCGAACCCCAACACCTATTATCATCTTTGAGCCAACGTGACGCACGACTAACGATGGCACAGATACGGTAGGCGCCACCGGACACCGAACTGCGGCCCGTTTCCCGCCTCGAACTGCGGCCCGTTTCCCGCCTTGGCCCGACGCAATGTCATGGCCGCCGGCCGAGGCTGGCAGGCAGTGTGCTACCGCCAGTTGCGCGCGTCCTGGAAATTCCGTTCGGCCGGGCAGCCCGGAGGCTAGGCGTGATCACCTTGGTCAGCTAGCTGGAAGCCCAGCCGGGTGATACCGGGCAGGACCGGTGGCTGGCCAGCGGCGCCCGAGGCCAGGCCGGACTCGGACTGCAGCAGCTGCGCCGGAGCGCCTGGCATCCTCCCGCCTGACATCACGGCGGGCTGATGCTGCTCCTCTGCGGTGACTGATCGGGTACGGCGCCGGGCGGCTGCTGCGATGCCCGCCCGCTCCGCGCATCCCGGTCGCGGAGATGGCCTGCACCCGGATGCCGCCGCCCGGCAGGCTCCTTCGCCGGCTGCCCGCACTCGACAAGATCGCGGTCATCATGGCGCCGCGAGGGCTGGCAAGGACCGGCACTCACGGCCCGCTCCCGACATGCTGGTCGGCTACCTGCGAACGGCGGGCCGCAGGGGCTTCTCCTCGCTGCAGCGGGAACTCAGCCCGTGCCGTCCTGGGAGCCCGCTGCCGGCCGCTGCTGGACGGTGCCGGATCTGATCTGCGCCGCTGAATCGGAGGCCGCAGGTCGTACCACTAGCTCCATCGTTGCTCCTCCATCGTTGCCTCCTCCTGCAGTTCGTCCTCATTGGCGAGGACCGAAGTCTGGTTACGCTGGGTCTCAGGACGAGTGCGATGAAAGTTCACTATTGCTTCTATGTAAAATCTGTAATGCCTGTCACACTGGTCCCGCTCGCGCGGCACCGAGGAGGGAGGGACGCTGGATGACCGTGCCAGGAAGCCCCACGGTACGGCGCCGCCGACTTGCCGCCGAGCTGCGCGGGATCAGGGAGAGTAAGGGCAAGAGCGGAGATGTCGTCGCCGCAGCGCTGAGATGGTCGCCTTCCAAGATCAGCAGGTACGAGCTGGCCAGGACCGGCTTGAAGCCACGGGAAGTCGAGAGACTGCTGGACTACTACGAGATAACCGGATCCCGCCGCGAGCTCCTCCTCTCGCTCGCCGAGGATGCGTCCCGGAAGGGCTGGTGGGAAGAATTCGCAGATGTCCTTTCCGCCGACTATCAGCAGTTCATTGGCCTCGAGCATGAGGCTAGCTCGATCGCTATATGGCACGTTGAGGTCGTAACTGGTCTTTTACAGACAGAATCTTATGCCAGGCATATAATCAGCGGCTACAACCGGGTCGAGCCGATCGCACCAGGCATGATCGAGCGGCTGGTCAAGGTCCGGATGCAACGTCAGCAGGTGCTGACTCACGAGCCGGGACTTCAGCTTTCAGTCGTGCTCGATGAGTCGGTCCTGAAGCGCCGGGTCGGCGATGATCTGGTGATGTATGAGCAGCTAAAGCGGCTCGTGCGTGAGGCTGACCGGCCAAACGTAACGTTGCAGATCCTTCCCCTTGATGCGCAGCACGCGGTCTTTGTGGAGTCATTTGTCATATTCCGTTTTGGACCAGATGATGATGCTATGTATCAAGATGTGGTAAGCGCTGAGCACTTGAAAAATGCCTTCTCCGTGGAAGGCGAGAGAGAGACCTACTTGCATAGGCTCGCATTTCAGGTTCTCGTCGGTGCGTCGCTGGACCCGGCGTCGTCTAGGGCGCTCATACTCGAGACGGCTGAGTCGCACTGGTCAGGGATCACGTCCCGCGGCGCAGTGCGTGGAGACGGCACCGCGTGATTCTCGGTTCGAGACTTTAGCCGGTAACGGCGGTTAGGGTTACCTCCTCGGGCGGGGTGGGGCCGGCGGGCAGGGGCCAAGACACCGCGGCGATCAAGTGCAGCCGCCTCAAACCCATCCCCGCTCGCCCGGTCCGGCCACTCAGCTGCCGCCAGAACATCAGGGACCTTGCCCGGAGAAGGCAGCACCGTCTCACTTCACGACGCCGCGCCAGCCAGCGGGAACACTGAACACCGCACATCCATGAACGCGACCTTTGCGAATCCGCAGCGGATGCGAAGAGTAGTCACTACGCTACTAGGCGTAGCGGAAACGCTAGGCCATAAATCACCCGACATCCAGTGAGGTAGACGTGGGAAGACTTACGCCCGGGGACCGCCCGGGAAAGCCCGGTTCAGATTCGTACTGGATTAAGAGTTCCCTGAGTTTCTCCAACGGCAACTGCGTCGAAGTGGCGAGCCTGCCTGATGGCGAGATCGGTGTTCGCGACAGCAAGGACTCCGAAGGCCCGGTTCTCCGATTTACGCCGGGCGAATGGCATGCATTCCTCGGAGGAGTGCGAAACGGAGAATTTAACACTTTCGGCAAAATATGACCACCGCGGGCAAAGCGCTGTAGCGTCCTGCCCAGGCTGACCGTAGGCCAGAGTTCAGGCGAAGGCCCCCGCCCAAAGTGCCGAGGGGCCTTCGCGCTGGCCACGCGGCTTAGTCCAGTGCCGTCCGGCTGGTCCTCCGGCTCAACACGCCATGTGCAGGATCGGAACTCCGGGCCAGGCCCGCCTTATTCTCGCATGCCAGTTATCCTAGCTCTCGCTGGGCTTAGCGTACTCGAATGCCGCTTTGTCAGCGCGATCGTTGCTTTCGGCTGCGTGCATGGTTATTCCCTTTGGATGATCGCCGGTATCTCACCCGGCACGGACATGAGGCTGGCTTCCAGCTGACCGACCGGCACGGAGCGGATCCGCTTCAAGATGGCCCCCGGCAGTAGATCTCGCCGCGCTCGTCGGCACAGCTAGCTGGGCCCGCCTCGGTGAACCCCGGGGGTGACCCGGTGACGCTGCCCGGCCCGCGGGCACTGCCTGCGCCGCCCGGGCGTCCGCCTGCCCGCAGCGCACCTGCGGGAGTACCTGTCGGCACCGCCTGGCCGCCGCTGCCCGGCGCCGTCAGGCCCCGCGCAGGCTCGCTGGCCATGGCCGCGGCTTCAAAGATCGGTCAACTGACCGATGTCTCCGCCTGAAACTTGCAGCAGGATTTGCCGTGCAATGACCGGCGCGATCCAGCATCAACAGGTTGATCGGATCTCTCAGGCCGGAGGTCAGCGTGCCAAGATCACTCAACTGGTGGCGACGGCGGAGAAAGGCGAGACTGTTGGACGTTGTCCGGCTGCGGGAAAGCTTCGCCCATGTCGCGACGCACGGTGACGAGCTACCGCTGTTCTTCTACTCCGATCTCTTCATCAAGCATCCTGAGGTACGGGAGCTATTCCCTGTCTCAATGGCGGCGCAGCGCGGCCACCTCGTTGATGCACTAGTGAAGATCGTTTCCCAGGTGGACAGTGTTAATGATCTGACTGCGTTCCTTCAGGGATTGGGCCGTGATCATCGGAAGTTCGGCGCTGTCGCCGAGCACTATGACGCCGTGGGCGCCAGTCTGCTGGCGACTCTAGAGCATTTTTCCGGGTCGGCCTGGACACCGGAGCTGGCCGCCGACTGGAAGGCGGCCTATGAGCTCGTCGGCTCGGTCATGACCGCGGCGGCGCGCGCGGACGAGGAACTGCGGCCAGCCTGGTGGCGGGGCACGGTCGTGGCCTACGAGCGGAGGGCGTTCGATGTCTCCGTGCTGTTCGTCCGGCCGGAGCCGCGAATGGACTACCTGCCGGGGCAGTCGGTGGCGATCGAGTCCCCGAGCCGCCCGAAACTGTGGCGCTACTACTCCATGGCGAACGCGCCGCGTCGCGACGGGCTCCTGGAGTTCCACATCCGTCTGATCGACGGCGGCGCGGTGAGCATGGCGCTTACCAGCGCCGCGATCGCTGACACCGAACTCAGGCTGGGACCTCCGGTCGGGGCACTCACGCTGAGTGACCCCGTCTCCGGCCGGGACCTCTTGCTCATTGCGGGAAGTACCGGACTGGCCCCGCTGAAAGCCATCCTTGATCAGGTGGCGGCTTTAGAGCAGCCGCCGAGGGTGCACCTGTTCTTCGGCGCGCGGACTGCCGACGGACTGTATGACCTGGACAGCCTGGAGAAGATGGCCGCCCAGTACCAGTGGCTGACCATCACGCCCGCGGTGTCAGCCGGTTCTCGGTTCGTCGGCGAGACCGGCAGCCTCCCGGATGTGGTGGCCCGGCACGGCGATTGGTCAACCCGCGATGCCTACCTGGCCGGCCCGACCGAGATGGTCCAGGAAGCTGTCGCCCGGCTGGCTTCAGCAGGCATGGCGCAGGATCAGATACATATCGAGGATTTCGGGTGGAGCGAGCCTTGACAACAGCATGGTTCGATGAGGAGAGCAGGCTGACTCCCGAGGAGTTGCAGACCGTGACATTTCCTATGTCGCGGCTGGGGCGGCGTGGCTACGAAGAGGAGCCCGTCCAGGGATTCCTGCGCGCGGTGCACGCCGAGTTCGTGCGTCTGGTGAACGAGCGGACGTCTCTGTGGCAGGACGTTCAGCGGCTGCGCCGGCGGATTATCGCCGGAGAGGCCGGCGGGGATCCGGATGGGGTGCTCTTCGGTAAGGAAGACGCGCACATACACGCGGTGCGGATACTGTCAACCGCGCAAGTCACCGCCGACCGGTACGTGGCCGACGCCCAGGCTTACAGCAGCCGGGTAACCGAGGAGGCGAGGCTGCGCCGCGATGACATCATGCGCGAGGCCCAGCAGCACTCGGACATGCTCCTGGAAGACGCTCATACGAGGGCGCGCGAGGCGGCGGTTTCCGCGCTGAACGTCGCGCCGCCGCCGCAGACTGATCGCGAGCGGCAGGCCGCGCAGGCCGAACTGGCGTATCTGCGGACCTACAGCGACGTCTACCGGGCACACCTGCGGGCTTACACCGAGGGTGTCCTGCGCGGTATCGAGGAGTGGGAGCGCAAGGAAGCAGCCTCACTCCAGGATAGGCCGCAGGGGCACACCGATCGCCGGAGCATCGGGCACTGATGGCGCGGGCCCCCCGCTTACCATCGCGGAAGCCAGGGCGACTTCACCATGGCGGGCGCCGGGTGGCGGTAGAAGTTCGGTGCCTTGTCGAAATCCTGGTAAGTCCGGTGGAACACCGGGGTAGCGGAAGACGCGGCAGGCGGCACGATCCAGGTCCAGTCCGCCGGGCACGCCCGGCCCTGCCGCTCTTCCCGTTCCATGTGCTGGAGAAAGCGAACCGATTCGGTGTGATGATCGGAGATCGTTACCCCGGCGGTGCTGAACGAATGCAGGACCGCGAGGTTGAGCTCGGTCATCGCCTTGTCTTTCCACAAGTTCCGGTCGCTGGCCGTGGAAAGGCCCATGTGCCTGGCGATCACCGGCAGCTGGTCGTACCGGCCGGTGTCGCCGAGGTCCCGAGACCCGATCTCCGTGCACATGTACCAGCCGTTGAATGGCGCGGCGGGGTAACAGACGCCGCCGACGTCCAGGTACATGTCGCTGATCACTGGCACGGAGTACCACCGCAGCCCGAGGTCGGCGAACCAGCCGAACTCCGGATGCCTGATGATCACCTCGAGTACCGCGTCGGCGGGCAGCTCGTGCAGCGTGAGAGGCGCGCCGGCCTCCTGCACGAGCAGGGGGAGGATGTCGAACCGGCCGGCCGGCTGGCCGCCCGGCCAGCCGAGGTAGCGGGCAAGGCGGGTGACGTCCGCGTTCGCCGGGTCACCGATGACGGCGCCGTCGGCGGTCTGGTAACCCGCATACCGGGCCAGCTGCGAGTTGAGGATCCGCGGGCCTGGCCGGTCCGGCGTGTCCGGCGCGAATACAGTGATCACCGGCCGGATCCGGCCGCCGTTCGTTGCCTCCCGCAGGTGCTCGATCGACTCGGCGGCGATGTCCGGTGCCGCAGTGACCTCGCGGCGGTCGCGCACCCGCAGGCTCTGCCAGTACAGTCGCCCGATACACCGCGAGCTGTTCCGCCAGGCGACACGCGCGCCGAATGTCAGCTCATCCGGAGTGTGCCGGTAGGTGCCCGTCGTCTCGATCTCGCGGCGGACGTGCCGGAGCCGCCTGTCGGGCGGCCCCGCGCGATTCTCGGCGTGGAACAGCGTGATGAACCGCTCGGCGCTGACCCACAGGCTGTCAATGGCGAACGAGTCATCGCCCGCCAAGGACCGCCCGGCAGGAGGCACGCCCAGGCCGGCGGCGAAGCCGGTCTCGGTTTCGTCCACCGCCACCGGGCAGGCCTGGAAAGACGGGAACACGGCGGGCTCGCTGCCCGGTTCCTGGCCGTGGGCGCGGCCGCGCGGCCGGCCGCGACCAGGAATACGCCAGCGAGAATCCGGAAGAATCCGACCCTGGTTCAGACCCACGGAGACCTCCCCGGGCAGTGCAAATCGCGGTCTAGGTTGGCCCTGCCGGGCAGCGCGCTCGCGCGCGTCAGCCCGTGTATCGACTCCCGCATTAATAGCCGCCCTTCCGCAGATGGCAGCCGGCGGCCTCCGCTGCCGGGAACTGTGCCACAAGCGTGCGCTACCAGCCCGGACGTTCGTATTGCACTCGCCTTGACGGCTACCTTGCACCCCAGGTCACAGACGCAAGCCGGATGTGCTCAGGGGCCGGCCAGCCGGGCTCCGGGCGGAACTCCCGCACCCGCGTACCGAACTCAGCGTCCGTCGCGGCAACAGGGCTAAGGGGTAAGTGCCCAGGCATACCGGGCGGATAAACCGGGCCTGGCGCGGGCAGCTTCCAGCGCCGCGGCCTCGTCGTGTCCGGACCCGTCGCGGGCCAGCGGCACCAGTGACTCCGCCATCGCGGACGGCCAGCGGCTGCACGCCGGGCTAGGAAATGCGGCGGTCGGAGGCGGGGCTCATGGTCTCTATGCGTATCCGCGCAGACTCTGCCTCTGGCACGCCGAGCCGTTCAAAGATGTCCAGCGCCTGCCTGAATACGATCCGCGCAGCATAGGGCCGCTGCGTGTTGAACGTCGATTCTGCGATCCCTTCGAGGATCTTGGCCTCCTCGTATGGGTCACCGATCTCCCTGGCCAGCCGGAGAGCGGTGTGGTAATGATCAAACGCCTCGCCATGCTGGCCAGATCCGCGACGCACGTCGGCTATCCTGCGAAGCGCGATCACCTGCTGGGACAAATTCCCGATCTCCTCAGCGATCAGTCTCGCCTTCTGGTGATGGATCAGCGCCTCGTCGTAGCACTCCGCGCTTTGATAAATGGCGCCAATGTCATTGAGCACATCGGCTTCATTCGGCAGATCGCCGATATCACGGTATATGGCGAGCGCCCGCCGGAAAGCAGTAAGCCCTTCTTCGTAACTGCCCTTATAATGGTGGACGCCTCCGATGTTATGATACAGAATCGCTTCGTTCTGCGCTCCGCCTATCTCGCTAAATATTTCCAGTGACTTTTGGTAGTCTTCGAGCGCATCTCTATGATAACCGCAATACAGTTGCATCCTTCCTAGGTTGTTGAGGGTTTTAGCCTCGCCGCGCCTGTCGCCGACGTCACGGTAGAACGAGAGCGCTTCACGGAGGTGACCCATTGCGTCGGGGTAGCGCCCGAGGTGCCAGCAGGCGATCCCGGAATGACTCAATGTAGTGGCCACGCCGTGCTGGTCCGCGGCGTCGTGGTACAGAATCCTTGCCTCGCGGAAATAGGCGAGGGCCTCACGGGAACGGGCCGCACGCTGGTGGGCCATGCCTATCTGGTCGAGGGCCTCGGCTTCGCCCCGCCGGTCGGCCAGCGACCGGTAGATTGCCGCGGCGTCCTCTGCTAGGGGAAGTGTCGCCTCGTGCCGGCCCGTCTGCTGGCTCACCACGCTGAGTTCCAGTGACGCCTGCGCGATCATGGCAGGATCGGCGACGTCACGGCAGGCCTGCAGGGCCAGCGTGTGGGACGCGATTGCCTCGTCCCAGTACGCCCTGATCTCCACGAAGTCGGCAAGCACGTGGGTGAGATCGGCGCACTTCCGCTTCCATTCGTGCCTGCCCGCGTGCTGCGCGGCCCGCAGGATGTTGCGCCATTCCGATTCCAGCCACCCTGCCGCGTCTTCCTGCGTGCCTAATGCTGGGCTCGCGGCTGGCAGGTGGGTGACCGACACGGGCATCCGGCGCCGGAACGGATGAAGCACCCGGTCAGCCTTATCGGCTGTGTGCAGATAGTAGTCAAGGAGCCTGGCGACTGCCTGCCGCTGCTCCGGCTCGGGGTCATCACGGGCGGCGCGCACGGCCGCGTATCCGCGGATGAGGTCGTGGAAACGGAACTGATCGGCTGGGGCTCGTGCCAGCAAGTGATGATCGAGCAGAGCAGCGAGGGCTTTTTCTGCTTCGGCGAGAGTGCAGCCGCCCAGGGCCGCCGCAGCTTGGAGGCTGACATAAGCGCAGGGGCTCACGCCCAGTCGTCGGAAGAACCGCTGGTGGTCGGGTTCCAGCGCACGGTAGGACAGGTCGAAGGCAGACATCACTTCCGGGCTTGCCGCGCCTGTGCCGCCAAGCTGAGCGGGCGACCGCGACAGTTCCTCGATCAGGTCGGCGAGCGCAGGCGGGTCGTCTCGCGCGAGCCTGCCGGCGGTGAGCTGGATAGCGAGCGGCAAGCGCCCGCACAGTCCCACGGCCGTGGCGACCTTATCCTCGTCCTGCGCCCTGGCTTGCCCCGCGATCCGCCTGAACAGCGCGATCGCGTCGTCGGTGGACAGCGCATCGAGGGTCAGCGTGCGGGCGCCCTCAAGGTCGGGAAGCCTGCGCCGGGCGGTGATCAAGATCAGGCACTGGCCTGCCACCGGCAGGAGCGGGCGGATCTGGTCAAAGCCGGCAGCGTCGTCGAGAATCACCACGGCGCGACGGCGGCCCAGCTGGGCTTGCCACAGCGCGGCGCGCTCGCCGATCGTGTCAGGTATCTGCATCGCCGGCACGTTGAGCATCCGGAGCAGGCGCTGCAGTGCCTCGGCTGGGTCGAGCGAGGGACGCCCGGGGTCGTGGGTATGAAAGTCGAGGTAGAGCATCCCGTCCGGGTACTGGCCGGAGACGATGCGCGCGGCGCGGACCGCCAGCGCGGTCTTTCCCACGCCGGGCATGCCCTCGATGACGCTGACCCGGAAGGCGTCGCCGTGCTCCCCGGTGAGCAGCCCGAGTTCCTCGCTGCGGCCCACAAATTCCGCCGTCTCGGGCGGAAGGGTGTCTGGCCGTGACACCCGGCCAAGACGTTGGCCGGCGGTCCTTACGGCAAGCTGGGGGTCACGGCGCAGGATGCGCTGATGGAGTTCGGACAGCACTGGCCCCGGTTCTGTGCCCTGCTCATTGATAAGGCGGCTGCGGGTTTCCCGGTAGAGGCTCAGTGCGTCACCCGGCCTGCCGTTCCAGTAAAGAGCCGCCATCTGGTGGGCGATGAATGTCTCATCCAGCGGGTACTGAGCCAGCAGGTGGTGAAGCTCCCCTACCAGGTCGGCCTGCCGGCCCAGCTCCAGCTCGCACTCGACGCGCTCCAGGATGGCAGCCCGGCGCTCCTCTTCGAGACTGTCACGCATCCGCGCCACCCAGTCGCCGCGGATCCCTGCCAGCGCCTGGCCGCGCCAGAGCCCGTCCGCCTCGCGCAGCAGCGAGGCCGCATGATCGTAGTCGCCGGTTGCGGCCAGCGCGCCCGCTTGCCGGCGCAATCGGCGGAACTGATGCAGGTCGACCGCCTCAGGATCGACGTCGAGTACGTAACCTCTCGCGCGCCCGGCCAGCCGTACGCTATCGCCCAGAGCCTGCCGGAGTGACGCTCGAAGCCGGGCGATGTAGACCGAGAGGCTCTCTCGGGCTTTTGGCGGAGGCCGGGTGTCCCACAGTCTGTCAATGAGGGCCTCAGCCGGCACTATCGTGCGCGGCGTCAATAGGAGGATGGCCAGGACACACCGCGCCCTGGCCGGCCCAAGATCACTTTGCTGCCCGGCCGACCAAAGCTCAATCGGCCCGAGTGCCCGGAATTCCATGATCGCTTTGCATTTTCTACCGCCTGTGGACAAGGTCGCAGCTGGTACCTGAAGGAGATGTACGGAAACATCCCGCCACGTTAATACCCGCTGTGGGCAGTTCTCACTCTAATCCTGGGATAATTAGCCATAATGAAGAAATGATCATGCTCCTTCGTTTTGCAGGGATGCAATGAAATTTGCACCGCATTTTTCATGCCTCTCATTGTCGGCCGACAACGCCATATGGAATAGCGTATTTGCATAATGACTGGGACTGGCTATGGCCGTCAATGGTGAGTGAGAACCGGTGCTGTATAGGCTGGCGTGGCGCGATACGGCTAGTGAGGTTTCAGTTGCTTACAGGGGCCGGGGAAGCTCCTGGTAGAAGAAGTAGTGCCCAGTACTACTCCAGCCCTTGATCGTCATTGTCCGCGGGCGCACCGCGTCCAGCCCGTCGGCTCTCGGCGGCGGCGTGGTCGGCGCCGGGCGGAGTGGTCGCCGCCGGCGGCGAAAGGCGATCGGGTTCCGGCGAGGGCATGCTCCCGCGGCACCTGGATAACCCTTGCAGCGGGCCACCTCGCGGCGTTGCCTGGCGGCGATGATCGGCGCGGTGCTGCCGCAGTTCGCCCGGCTGCTTCAGCGCGGCGGCGCGCGCGGCGGCGGCCTGCCCTTGGGCAGGGGATGCGCTCATTCCGTCAGCCACGTGCCGTCTGCCGGGCACTTATGCAGGTGACCAGCGGCTGACCGCCATCAACTGCATGGCACACCCGATGACGGTAGCCACGGACGATACCAAGGACGCGTGGCAGGATGTCGCCCGGATTGGTCCGAATGCCATATCCCGAGAGGGATTCTGGTGTAATTTCTTCTTCCTAGAGACTCTGCTTTCTAAGTTACCGATGAGGGGATCTTCCCGATGAAGACTCATATGTCGTTACCGCAGGTCAGCATGCGGACCAGCGGATCGGCGGGCATCGCGCCCCGTGCACCGTCGACTGGGACCGTTCGCGCTTGGGCGAGGCGCGGGATTCTCGTTCTGACTCTCGTGCTATGCAGTCTCGGCGCCGCAGCGTGGGCATCGCCGGGGCACGGCAGCACTGGCCATGTCCAGGCGAGCGCACATCAGCCGGCGAATAATCTCGCGCTCTTGGCGGAGGGTGACTCGATAAGCTCCGGGCAGACCAACAGATTGCCCTGGATGTATTGACCCAGGATCATGTCCTGGTGGTATGCACCCTGGATCTCTTCACGCCGCATGGTCGCCTTTCCGCCTGCTTCCCATTCCTGCTATACGAGGGGCCGGCATATCCAAACGCCATGACCTCCAGCGGCATGATGACTGTCCCTTTCGCAGCTAAAGGGTGCCGGTGCGGTGCTGCTCGCGGTGATCCTCAGTCCTGTCGTGACAGCACCGGCAGGACGCCGGTTAACGAGCGAGCTTGCCGATCTTGCCGGTCCGGCGCTCCGGACCGCTCATGTGCCCTGCCCCGTTGCCGGTCGCCGGGCCGCCGGTTCGATGCTGTTCCTTTCAGGGCGGCTCGGGAGCCAGGGCGGCTCGGGAGCCAGGGCGGCGAGAGCCTGGCGGGCGTGCGCTCCTCCCCGCGTGCGCTGGCCGATGATCGTGGCGCGCCCGGTTTGCCGCAGGTCATAGGCGAGCTGCTCGCCGCCGGAGAAGGTCGCGGGGCCGGTAAAGCACGTAGACAGCCATGTCGCCATGCCCGGTTCCCCGCCGGGGCAGTTGCGCACGTCGATGATCAGGGCCTCAGCGGGCGCCACCAGGCTCATCGCGGCCGCCATCGCATCGCCGCAGATTCCCACCGGGAACAGCACCGGCTGGAAATCCAGGCAGCCCACGTTTCCGGGTAGCCACTCAACGCGAGCGACGCCGCACCCGGTCCGGGAAGCCCGGCGTGCCATCGCGGCGTAGTCCGCGGAGTCGTCGCCGTGCTCCTTCTCAGGAAGATCACCGCCATGCTCACCGCGCTCGCCGGCGATACCGAGGAAGCCGCTGAAGACCAGCCGCGCTACGGACTTCTGCTGGGCCTCTATCAGCAACCCTGGCCACCCGCCGCAGCCAAGGCCGAAGATGCTCGTTAAACCGCTCGGCATTCCGTTGCCGGGTCGATGCGCGGCCGGCGGAGCCGACCCAGGATGCTGCCTTGGCGCCGAAAGTCTCGACTACGGGGTGATCGCCCCGCCGGCCGCGGCAAGGCCGGGCACGAGCCTCCTTGCGTTGTCCGCGTAAACCCGTCCCAGGACGTCGGCTGGAAGGTCCAGAGCCGAGATCTGCCAGCGGCCGGAACCCGGTGGGTCATCGGGAGAATACGGAAAGCACTCGTCCGATGTTTGCATGAATCGGAAGTAGATCTGGTAGGCAGCCCGGTTGGGCGGGATCTCGTCCGTGCCGAACAGCACCCGGTCCGGATGCCTAAGGATCAGGGCCCGGGTGGCCCTGGGCTGGCGGCCGAGTTCCGCGATGCGGGCGGCAATGTCGATATGGAAGTTCGCGTAGTTTTCCAGCATTCTGCTCACCCAGGCGAGATCTTCCGCATAACAGCCGACATGGACTCCGATGAACATCGTCGCAGGATGTGCGGCGACGACCGTCTCGAGTGCCGCGAGAAGGCGATCGAAGCCGGGATACATGGGGCCGCAGAAAGACCAGTCGGGGCGCGCTAGCAGCTCCTCGAGGCGCTCGTTGCGCTGGTCCACCGGGTCGAAGAAGGCCACCGGGTCGGCGGTATGTATGGCGACGGGTACCCCGAGCCGCCCCGCG
>Ga0302184_10000414_pt1 | contig 28339 bp, 26 predicted proteins | sample I_Palsa_N3_3_FD_200233 | JGI IMG/M metagenome (GOLD analysis project Ga0302184, IMG submission 200233) | Peat permafrost microbial communities from Stordalen Mire near Abisko, Sweden - I_Palsa_N3_3 | ecosystem: Environmental > Terrestrial > Soil > Palsa > Peat permafrost | place: Sweden...
CTGCCTAACCCGCACCACCATCTCAGATCACGGGCCCCGCGGCACCACGTTCGTGAGGTCGCTGGACGCCGCTCGCTGAGTTCAGGCCTCGATTATTGCGCTGGTGAAGCCGTCCTCGGATTGAAGTTGGCGAATCAGGACCGAGATCACGATCACCGGCTGCTCCTTGCTGACAGGGATGATCGGGATGAGCATCAGGCACGCTTGCCGCGAGTTGCGGTCCGGGCGCCTGTCTTGTTTCGGTCCCGCGAAGTGCGGGCTGACGGGCTGGCCGGCATGGTGCTGTCATAGCTCGCTTGCGCGCGCAGAGGACCCGTTGTCGGTTCGGGCCGTGTTGCACCTGACCGGCTGTCTCGCGCGAATGCTGGTTCGGCCGGCGGTTCTCGCATTGGCGTGTTTGGCGACATTCGCTGGTTCCTCGTCCGCGTCCGCGCTGGTCGTTGCTCGTACGGCCCGCCACACCGGGCAGTGCAACTCTCACCGCTCGCACGCGGTAAAGATGAGCCGACAGGTGCTTGTGTGGATCAAGCACTCAGGCACTGACCCCGAGAGCGGAGGTCGGCTGTCCACGCTCTATGCCTGCCTGCGGCCGGCCGGCCGGTCGGTCGCGATCGGCCAACGCGCCGCTGTTGGCGTCGAGTACCCCGGCAACGTGGCCACGTCTGATCTCAGCATCACAGGAAGGCAGGTCAGCGACCTGTTTACCACTGGGCTCGCCAGTCAGGCGGCGTGCTTTAAGTACGAGCCCACCAATCCGCTGTGCGCGACGGCAGCTAGCCAGACAGCTCGGGTCTTCGATCTGGCCACGCGCCGCTCGCTGCACCAGCCGCTGGCCGGTGCCGCGGTCGGTTACGCGTTCGCGCCGACGGGAGCGATCGCCTGGGAGGCGCCGACCAGCCCCGGGACCGTGGGCAGCCCGCTGATGCTCCAAGCGGTCGGCTTTGACCCCTCGAGTCTGAAGAAAGGTCCGATCGAGACTCTGGACACAGGCGACCTCGCCCCCTCGTTGCATTTCACCGGGCTGACCCTGGAGTGGATCAACGCCGGGCAACCCAAGAGTGTCGTGCTTACAAATACGTCCTGACCCCGCAGCGAGTCTGCCTCGAAACCTCGTCGGCGAGCGTTCCGTCGTGCCCGATGCCCTGGCCTGCCGCCGGCGTGGCCATGTCTTCATCGTTGGGACGGTTTCGATGACCTCCCCATCGGTCGGATGTCGCGTCTGCGAGATTGCTCGCGCTGCCGCGTCTGCGAGATTGCTTGGGATGGTGGGCGATCTCGATCAACGTGCCGTGGCGGCCGCTGGCGCGGTCGCGGCCGCGTACGGACTGGTGCCGGATGAGGCCGTCGTCATCTACTCCGGGAGCAACGTGCTGGTGCATCTGCGTCCCGCGCCGGTCGTCGCTCGCGTGATGACCGGAACGGTGGTGCTGCACGACGATCCGTCGAGGTGGCTCAAGCGCGAGATCTCGGTACTTGAGTTCCTCGCGCCGTCTGGGCTGGCCGTCGCGCCGAGCCGGTTGATCGCGCCGGGGCCGCATCACCACGACGGCCTGTGGATGACCTTCTCGGAGTGGATCGCCGGCGTCGAGCCCGTAACCCAGCTCGATGATCCTTACCGGCTCGGTCGGGCGCTGCGGGATCTGCATGATGAGCTGCGACCGTTCGACGGTGACCTGGGTGATCTGCATGCCGTTCGCGAGGACATCGAGCACCTACATGGTCAGCTTCGCCCGGCCGACTCCCAGGAGGCCGACGTGGTCTCCTCGCTTCGCGTGCGATTGGATGCGCTGGGGGAGTTCGTGTTTGACTCAACGCTCCGTAGCCAGGCGCTGCATGGCGACGTATCGCTCAGCAACCTGCTTCATACCCCACAGCGCCTCGTCTGGAATGACTTTGAGGACACCTTTCGCGGGCCGGTTCACTGGGATCTGGCCAGCTACGCCGAGAGTCTCCGGATTCGCGGCGCGAGCTCGAGCTTCGTCCGAGAAATGCTTGACGCCTACGGCTTCGAGGATGAGCAGGAGCTGGCGCCGTTCATCGCTGTTCAGGACGTCTACGTCGAGATCTGGCAGATGTATGACCGGCAGCGCCGTCGTTGCCACGCACCGCGGAGTCAAGCCAAGCCCTGGCGATCTCTAGACCGACCGATCAGCCCGTGAGCTGAGGCTTGCGACCAGCGACGAGGATCACTTCCCGATCGTCGCCAGCTGAGGCTGATCGCGGTAGGGTCCTGTGTGTGGGTGGAGCTCGGTCCCGGGCCGTCGCACTGTTCGTCGTCGTGGCACTCTCAGTCCTCGTGGCGACGGGGTCAGCCGCGCCCGCGACCGCGGGTCCGTTTGCGGTGAAAACCGCGTCGCTGACTCAAGTCGGTCAGCAGCTGCGGTGGACAGTGGTGCTGGACCACAGCTTCTCTGGCTCGGGCCTGCGCGAAGACCACCGATCGCTGTGCCTGCGGCTGCTGCCCACCCGCCCGCGCTTGTCATCCAGACAGCTGTGTGTGGCGCCACCCCGTTCTGACCACGGCATGCTCAGGCTGCAACTGGACCGCGTCGTCGACGGGCGCGTCCGCGCCGGTAAGACGATTGCGGCGACGATCGCCCGCCCGAGCGCCGGCGCCCTGACCGCCAGCTTCACTCCCGCAGCCGTCGGCCTCGGATTCCGTTCGCTGCGCTGGCAGGTGAGCAGCGCGCTGGGCGCCCCCGCCTGTGTGCCATCCGGCGCGGCGTCAGCGCGTGGGAGCGCCTCGGGCCCGCGCTCGACCGCGGGCGCCGAGCCCTGTGCGGTTCTGTATCCCGCCCAGCCGACGCTTGCCCGCCTGCACACCCCGAAGCTGGTCGGCTGCGTGGCCCGTGGCCAGTCGCTGGTCTTCAACGGCTCGCCGAAACGGCGCGAGATCGCGCTCGCGTTCGACGACGGTCCTTGGAACGATCCGCCGACGATCGATTTCGTCAACCTGCTGGCGCGTTATCACGCACCGGCGACGTTCTTCGAGATCGGTGACCAGATCTCAACCTACGATCGAACCGGGTCGGTCGAGCGCAAGATGCTCGCCGACGGGGACATGATCGGTGACCACACCTGGACGCACCCGGACATGGTTGGGCTCTCGCCTTCGCAGCAGCGCTCCCAGCTGGAGCTGACCGCGGCCGCGATCCGCCGAGCCACCGGCTTTACGCCGTGCCTGTGGCGGCCGCCCTACGGCGACATCAGCGACCAGCTCGACTCGCTGGCCCGCTCGCTCGGCTTCCTGACGATCTATTGGGACATCGATCCCCGCGACTGGTCGTTGCCGGGCGTCGCCGAGATCGAGAGCAACGTGATCGACAACGCCCACAACGGCGCGATCGCCGAGATGCACTTCGGCGGTGGGCCGAGGCAGGAGACGCTGGCGGCGCTGCCCGACATCATCACCACCCTGCGCCACCGCGGTTACAAGTTCGTCACCGTCGCTCAGATGCTCGGGCTGCGAATGATCTATCGCTGATATGGAGAGCGGCTCCGCGACTGCTGCTCGCCCGGACGCATCGCTTCAGCCGCCGTTGGACAGGTTGGGCGCCTCCGAATCAGGCTGGCAAGCCGGCGAGCGGGGAGGTCGAGAGAGCCGCTGAACGGATCGGCGTCGCCGGCCGGGCGTCAGCGCAGGCCCTGGAGCGTGAGCTCGAGGTGACGGCGCCAATTGCCGTCGGGCGTCATGTTGGCCATGACCCCACGGGTGACGAGGACGAAGTCGGTGATGGTGAAGTCGGCGCGCAGGTGCCCGGCCGCGGCGGCGCGGGTCATGATCGGCCCAGCGATCTGCACAAAGTCGTTCTTCTGCTCGATGAGCGCGTCCCAGTCGGGCCGCTCGGGACCGAGTACCGCCAGCCGGAACGCGGCGTCGCGGTCGGCTGCCTCCAGATAGGTGCGCAGCAGCGCCTCGAACGCGTCGGCGGGATCGGCGATCTGCGCGGCGGCGCGCGCGAGTTCGGTCATGCCGCGAAACCGCTCGCCGACGATCGCGGCCAGCAGCGCCCGCTTGGTCGGGAAATGGCGATAGAGGGTCCCCATCCCGAGCCCGGTGTGCTCGGCGATCTCGTCCATCTGCACCGCGGAGCCGCGCTCGGCGAACAGCGCGCCGGCGGACGCCAGGATCGCATCGCGGTTGCGACGCGCGTCAGCCCTCATCGGTTTCTCGTCGGTGGTGCTCATCGTCGGAAGGGGAATCGTAGCTCCGTTTGTGCTATTCATAACCGGAACCGGAACTCTGCTTCCTATTTGGAGGATTTGTGCTTGTCATCACGACACCCACCGGCCATATCGGCCGACAGACCCTGACTCACCTGCTCGCCTCGGACGTGTCGGTCCGCGTGATCGCCCGCGACCCGTCGCGCTTGGACCCCGAGGTGCGCGACCGCGTTGAGATCGTCGAGGGCTCACACGCGGATCCTGGCGTACTTGTGCGGGCGCTGGACGGTGCCGACGGACTGCTATGGCTGGTTCCCCCGAGTTTTCAGGGGGTCACCGCACGCGATTACTACCTCGACTTCACCCGCCCGGCGGCGGCGGCGATCCGCGCCCACGGGGTCTCCCATGTCGTTGGGATCTCCAGTGCCGGCCACGGGTGGGCCACGGGTGCAGGTCTCCTGTCGGCGGGATTCGCGATGGACGCCGAGATCGAAAGCGCCGGTGTCGCCTACCGCGCTCTGAGCATGCCCGCCTATATGGAGAACCTGCTCGGCCAAGCCGCTGCGATCCGCGACCAGGGAACGTTCGCCATGGCGTATGACCCAGACCGTGTGCTCGCGCTGGTCGCGACTCGCGATATCGCCACCGTTGCCGCTGGACTGCTCACCGACCGCTCGTGGGAGGGCCAGGAGAACCTCCCGGTGTTTGGCCCCGACCACCTCACCCCCGGCCAAATGGCTCAGGTCATCTCAGAGGTTCTCGGCCACACCGTGACCTACAGCCGACTCAGCCTGGCGGACGTTGCCGCGGCGATGACCCAGCGCGGAGCCAGCGATGGGGTGGCGCGCGACATGGTCGAGATGATCTCCGCCCAGAACGCGGGGATCTATGACGCCGACCACGCGGCCGCCAGTCCGACCTCCACGGGTTTCCGCACCTGGTGTGAGGAGATACTGCGGCCCGCCGTACTGCGATGAGACACCACGGCAGTAGCAAGTCCAGAGAGCCGCCTAAGACTGCCCGTTCGTCGCGGCGAGCGTCAGGATCGCGGCGGCGTGCGCCGGGACCCGAACTGCGTACACACCCTTGGCGGTGGGCCTGACCAGCGTCAAGCTCGGCGTGCCGTTGAGCTGACCCGTGCGCGGGGACAGGCTCTGGCCCGACAGCGTCGTGCCGCCGGTGGCGCTCAGCGACTTGGCGCTCAGGAGCGACAGTGATCCGGTGCCGCGGGTGCCTGAGGCGGTGACGCCGGTCGTGCGGGCGACGGAGCTGACGTTGGTCAGCACGACGCGCTCTGATCCGTCCGGCGCGCGCACGGCGAACTGGTGGAAGTGCGCCAGGCCGGGGTTGGAGATGCGCAGCAGCTGCGAGCCGGCGGGCGCGGCGTCGGCGAAGGCCAGCAGCCCGTAGTACTCGGGTTGCACCGAGACGCTCCAGCCGGAGGCGGAGTGCTGGGCGTGGATCATCTGGTTGAGGTCGCCGTCGACTGTCTGGAAGTTGACGCCCTGGACGCCGGCCTGCCACAGCGCCGGCAGCATGTTCAGCGCCCACAGCGCCTCGCCGAAGGAGTCAGAGACCCCGGCCTCACCCCCGCAGGAGACGCCGTTGATCTCGTCCACGCGCAGCGGCTTGCCGTGGGCGGCGGCCGTCTTGACCGCGTCGTGGATCGAATCGGCCAGGCCCTGGATGGATGAGCGGGCGAAGAAATCCGGCACCGACACTTGAGACAGGCGCGAGCAGTTCTTCATCGGATAGGCATGGGTCGTCACCAGCTTCAGCCGGGAGGGCATGTCGCGCAGGATCGTGCCCAGATGGCTCAGCCAGTTCGGTGCGCCGGAGGCCGGTCCGGCGAGTGGAGCGCCGCCGAGCGCCGAGGCGATGTTGGAGAACTCTTGGCCGTAATGGGCGATCTTGTATGGGTAGTCGTGCGGCGGATGTCCGTTCGGCAACGCCACTGGGAAGAATTCCGGTTCGTTGCCTAGCTCGAAGACATCGATCAGGCTCGGGCCGACGTACCGGTCGAAATCAGCGACCTCGGTGCTGGCGAGCGGCCTGGAGTCGCTCTCGAGGTTGACGCCGAGGATGGCCTTGCCGCCCACCGCCGTGAGCATCGCCCGAACGTCAGCGGCCCACCGCGGGGTGAGCTTGTAGAGGTACCGCTCCTTCATGCCGGGGATCGGCCACCAGGAGTCATCGGTTCCAACACCGCCCAGGCGCAGTACGGACGGTGCGCCTGGGGAGAGGTTTTTCACGAGGTGGACGAAGGGAGTGTCCGGATCGGCGGCGGAGCCCGACAGGGTCGTGATCGTGCTGAGCGAGGTGCTGATGCCAAGAAAGCCCTGCGCGGTCGACGTCGCAGCCACGGCCGCGGGCCCCCCGGCCCTGACGGTGACCCTCTCGGAGGCGGGAGTGCGTACGGTCGGGCCGCTCACCGCCGTCGTCGGAGAGGTGGTGGCGTCCGGAACGCTGCTGAGCGGAATCGTCTTGCGCTCGATCCCGAAGACCGCGTCGACCCCCGGATTGTTGGCAGTCACGGGAGCGACAGACTCCGCCAGCGTCGTGGTCGCCTGCATGTCCACGGCGGCCGAAGCGGTAGCGGCCGCCACCGGCGCGCCCACAGCGCACACGGCGGCGAGTGCCGCCACGCGGGCGGTCAGACAGGCTCTAGGCAAGATGCATTCTTCCTGGATCAGGACGTACAGGGCGATCTGGCTGGGACGCCCCGAGTCGAGGCCCCGCTCGCTATCTCAAACGATAGATGTCCCAAACGACCCTGCCTGTTACAGAACGTGACGATCGGGTGTCACGGGAGACGCTCTATAGCGTTGGGGAAGCGCGAGGATCACCTGTCGTGGTACTGCGTCGCTGGATCTGCGGGGGCGTCGCCGAACCGCGCTCGCCGACGCGCATAAGGAGCGGTGCGCGTTGCGTCGGAGTCACCCACTCGAGCAAGCGTCCAGAGGGCGATCCCGAAGCGCAGCCGCGACCTTCTGGCCAACACATGTCGTCTACGTCGAAGCTGATCGATCGGGCGGCGAACCAGCTGGCACGCGCCCGCCGACCGGGCCTTGCGAGGTTGTGAGGAAAGGACTAGCTTGGTGGTGCAGGGTCCCTACGAGGTGCGCGGGCGCGGCTCGCGCGGAGAGAGGAGACGGATCCATGGCGATTGCCGAATCCGTAGAGCACCAGACAGACAGCTTCGTCCATTCACCGCATCGGCTCTTGATCGGCGGCGATTGGGTAGATGCGGCGTCGGGTCAGACCTTCGTCACGATCAACCCGGCCACTGAGGAGACGCTCGCCGAGGTCGCCCATGGGCAGGCCGAGGACATCGACCGAGCCGTTCGTGCCGCCCGCGCGGCGTTTGACGACGATTCGCCTTGGCGACGGATGAACGCGTCTGATCGTGGCCGGCTGATCTGGAAGATCTCTGAGCTGATCGAGCAGAACGCCGACGAATTGGCGATGCTCGAGTCGCTTGACAACGGGAAGCCGTTCACGGTCGCGCGCGCCGCCGATGTGCCACTGGCGGCGGACCTGTTTCGCTACATGGCGGGCTGGCCCACCAAGATCGAGGGCACCACGGTTCCAATCTCGGCGCTGCCCGCGCCGGGCGAGTACCTCGCATACACACTGCGCGAACCGGTAGGCGTGGTGGGGCAGATCATCCCGTGGAACTTCCCGCTGCTGATGGCCGCCTGGAAGCTTGGCCCGGTGCTTGCCTGCGGTTGCACGGTGGTGCTGAAGCCCGCTGAGCAGACGCCTCTGTCGGCGCTACGCCTCGGCGAGCTGTTGCAGGAGGCCGGCCTGCCCGACGGCGTGGTCAACATCGTCACCGGTTTCGGGGATGCCGGCGCCGCGCTGGCCGCACACGATGAGGTCGACAAGGTGGCGTTCACGGGCTCCACGGAGGTCGGCAAGCTGATCGTCAAGGCGGCGGCGGGGAACCTCAAGAAGGTCTCGCTCGAGCTCGGCGGCAAGTCCCCGAACGTCGTCTACGCCGATGCCGATCTCGAAACCGCGATCGCCGGCGCGGCGAACGGGATCTTCTTCAACCACGGGCAGTGTTGTAACGCCGGTTCTCGGCTATACGTGCAAAGCGGCATCTTCGACGACGTCGTGAGCGGGGTCGCCACTGCCGCCAAGTCGATCAAGGTCGGCCCCGGCACCGACGCGGACTCGCAAATGGGACCGCTGATCTCCGATGAGCAGTTCAGCAAGGTGCTCGGCTACCTCGACTCAGGCCGCAGCGACGGGGCCGAGGCGGTCGTCGGAGGCGGACGCGAGGGGGATCAGGGCTATTTCGTGCAGCCGACGATTCTGACCCACACCAGCAACGACATGAAGGTTGTCCGCGAGGAGATCTTCGGTCCCGTTGTCTGCGCGATCCCGTTCGACTCGCCCGAGGACATCGTTCCGGTCGCCAACGACACCAACTATGGACTCGCCGCCGGCGTGTTCACCCGCGACATCTCTAAGGCTCATCGCACCGCCAAGCGCTTGCGGGCGGGCACAGTGTGGATCAACACCTACCACGTGTTCGACGCGGCGATGCCGTTCGGCGGCTATAAGGAATCCGGATGGGGCCGCGAGATGGGCTCCCAGGTCCTCAACAACTATCTCGAAACCAAGTCGGTCGTCACCGCTCTCTGAGCCAGCACCCAGACTCACGTTGGCAACCACGCCCCGGCTCGCGCAAATAGCGCGAGCCGGGCGGCGTGAGCCGCTGACCAGCCGCGCTTGGGACCAAGGCAGTCAGGGGCCACCTTTCCGTGTTCGTGACGTTCGATGGTCGCCGCTGCGCCAGCAGGCATCTTTCATCGGCGAATGGGTAGTCTATTTTTGACTACCGCCGTCGGCAACTGCTGCTTTCGGCGGGGGTCGCTAGGCCCGCGACCTGGTCCTTGCTCAAAGTGACCGCGACTGACAGGAGAGAGCAGCGATGGCGACGATTTTGTGCGTGCTGTATGACGATCCGACCGACGGGCACCCGACCTCGTATGCGCGTGAGGGCATACCGACGATCGAGCGCTACCCCGACGGGCAGACGACGCCCACGCCCGAGGCGATCGACTTCACCCCCGGTGAGCTGCTTGGGGACGTCACTGGCGAATTGGGGCTGCGCAAGTTCTTGGAGGCGGGCGGTCACACGCTGATCGTGACCTCAGATAAGGATGGTGAGGGCTCCGAGTTCGATCGCGCGTTGCCCGAGGCAGACGTTGTGATCTCACAGCCGTTCTGGCCCGCCTACCTGACGCGTGAGCGGATCGAGAAGGCACCGAAGCTCAAGCTCGCTGTGACTGCCGGCATCGGTTCTGACCACGTCGACCTCGACGCCGCGATCGACCACGACATCACGGTCGCCGAGGTCACCTACTGCAACAGCATCAGCGTCTCTGAGCACGTCGTGATGATGATTCTGGGGATGGTGCGCAACTACATCCCCCAGCATCAGATCGTGCTCGACGGCGGGTGGAACATCGCCGACGGTGTCGCGCGGTCCTACGACCTCGAGGGGATGCAGGTCGGCACGGTCGCCGCCGGCCGAATCGGCACGGCGGTTCTGCGCCGCCTGAAGCCCTTCGACGTCGGGCTGCACTACTTCGATCGCCACCGGCTGTCCTCCGAGGTCGAGCAGGAGCTCGACCTCACGTTCCACGACGACGTCGAGTCGATGATCGCGGTCTGTGACGTCGTGACGATCAACGCGCCCCTGCACCCGGAGACCGAGGACCTGTTCAACGAACAGCTGCTTGGGAAGATGAAGCAGGGCGCGTACCTGATCAACACCGCCCGGGGCCGGATCGTCAACCGCGACGCGGTCGTCAAGGCGCTTGAGTCAGGACAGCTCGCCGGCTACGCCGGCGACGTGTGGTACCCGCAGCCCGCGCCGGCTGACCACCCGTGGCGCACGATGCCCCACCAAGGCATGACCCCGCACACTTCGGGAACCTCCCTGTCCGCGCAGACGCGCTACGCAGCCGGCACCCGCGAGATCCTCGAATGCTTCCTGAATGATCGACCGATCCGGGACGAGTATCTGATCGTCAAGGGCGGCGCGCTGGCCGGCACCGGCGCTCACTCCTACAGCGCCGGCTCCGCCGGGCGCCGGACCGAGGAAGAGAGCGCCGAGGCCCCCTCGTAAGACCGACCGATCGGACGTGAGCGAGACCTCGAGCAGCAGTCCGGAGAGCCGACGAACCGGCGGTGGGCGAGGCGGGTGAGCCGCACGCCCCCGCCGCCTGACCGCATCCCTTGATACCCCCACGGGCGGAAACGACGTGGCATCGCGGGATCGCAACCGCCGCTCCGCCCGGCGGAGCACAGCGAGGCTCCAGCCTCGTCGCCACGTGCTGCGACCAGCCCAGAGCAGCAGCGACACTGCTCGCCTGACCAGCGGTTGCCGCTTTAGTCCGCGAGTTCGACTTGGTCTGTCGGATCGGCGGTGACGCTCGTCCTGCTGGTTTTTTCTTGGCTGCCCTGACTAGCGGCGCCACGGGCGCGCGAAGCCGATCGTCGAGGACCGGCTCCCAAAAGGTGGTGCCGGTATGGGCGACGAGCTCGTCTTGGCGGGCGAGCTGGTCGAGGTTGCGTCGGGACCGCGTCAGCCCCGAACGTCCGACGCGCCGTGGCGGCGACTGCCGAGCCGGCGACGAACAGCACGAGTGCGAGCTGTGGGATGGCCCTCAGGTGGCCGGAACCGAGCAGTCCCGATCCGGCCAGGGCGCCACCGCCGATCCCGATCTGGAAGGCGACGACGTAGACCGAGGACGCCGTGTCGGCGATCTCGGGGGCGACCCGCAGCACCGCGCTCTGCAGGAAGATCGGCAGCGCGGTGAAGCCGGCGCCCCAGGCGAGCGTCGCGAGTATGAACGGGACGGTCCCGTCGGCGACCACGACCATCACCGCGAGGCCGGTGACGATCAGCGCGCAGCAGGACAGCAGCGCCGCGCGTGGCTGGCGGTCGGCGATCGCGCCCAGGCGGGCGAAGGCGACCACGCCGGCGACGCCGTAGCCGAGCAACACGGCCGAGAGGCCGGTGCCGGTCAGCCCGGTGTGCTCGCGGACGATCGGCGCGAGGTAGGTAAAGGCGACGAACTGGCCGAAGGCGAGCAGCACCGTCACCGCGCAGACGATCATCACCCCGCGGTGGCGCAGCGCGGCCGAGACCAACGCCCGCCGATCGGGGTCTGGTGCCGGGGCGTCGATCTCCGGCAGCACGCGCGCCATCCCGAGCACGACGAGCAGCGCGAGCACGCCCATCACGCCGACCGCCTCGCGCCAGCCGGCGATCGCGCCCAGGGCGGAGACGAGCGGCGCCCCGATGACGAGTGCGACCGAATTGCCGGCGAACGCCGCCGCCGTCGCGCGGCCGAGCCGGTCACGCGGGACGAGACTGGCGGCGACCTGGGCCACCACCGACCAGAACACCCCGTGCGCGAGTGCGCCGAACAGCCGGGCGCCGAGCGCAACCGCGTAGTCCGGCGCGAGCGCTAGCACCAGTTGGGAGATCACCAGCATCCCGACCGTGACGATCACCAGACGGCGGCGGGGCACGCGCGAGGCGAGCACCGTGAGCGGGATCGCGGTCAGCGCCGCCGCGCCCGCGTAGGCGGTCATCAGCAGCCCGACGCTGCTCTCGGACACCGACAGGCCGTGCGCCATCGGGGATAGAAGCGCGACCGGCTGGATCTCGGTGGTGACGAACGTGAACGTCGCCGCGGCGAGCATGAACAGCCGGATCGCGGTCGCAGACGGGCGCGTCAGCGGACCGGAGGCCGAGGAAAGGGACGTCATCGTCCACGACTATACTCTGGCTCAGAGGAAATTTATGACCATCGTCACTGATCCACGATCCCGGGCCGGGGAGGTGCTCGCCGCTGTCCACGCCCGGCCGGGCGTCGCCCGCGCGGAGCTGACCGAGGAACTCGGGCTCTCCAGCGGCCTGGCCTCCGACCTCGTCGCCAGTCTCGTTGCCCGCCGGTGGCTGAGCGAGGGGGAACCGCGCCCCCGAGCAGGCGGCGGCCGCGGACGGCCGACCCGGACACTCTGGGCCCATCCCGAGGGACCGCTCGTCGCGGCCGTAGCGATCTTCCACGAGACATGGCGGATCGAGATCTGCGAGCTCGGCGGCGCGGTCATCGACGCCCTTGACGAGCCCCATCACCGAGACCGGGAGACGGTGCTGCGCGCGGTCGCGGCTGGCCTCTCGGTCATGTTCTGCCGCTACCGCGAGCGGTTGCGCGGGATCGCGGTCGCCGCACCGGGGGTCGTGAGCGGGACCCGGCTGGTCCAGGCGCCGAACATCGGCTGGGACGACGTCGAGCTCACCGCGCTGCGTCCCGCCGGGGCCGTCCTGGCCGAGGTCCCGTTCCTGGCCGGCAACGACGCCAACGACACGGCGATCGGCGAGCTGGCGCGCGGCGCGGCGGTCGGCACCGACAACGCGCTCGTCCTGTTCATGGACTCGGGCGTCGGCGGAGCGCTGATCGACGGCGGCCGGATCATGCACGGCGCCCACGGGATGAGTGGCGAATTCGGTCACCTGCCGTTCGGCTCGCGTCGCATCCGCTGCCGCTGCGGCGCGCGTGGCTGCTGGAACACTGAGCTGGACGGGGCCGCGCTGGCGCGCGCGCTCGACCGCCCGCTGCCCGCCGACGAGGTGACCTTCAGCCGGGCCGTCATCGCCGCCGCACGTGACGGAGCCGACGCCGAGCGCCGCGCGGTGCGCGCGATCGCCCGGGCACTCGGGCGAGGAACCGCCGGCCTGGTCAACGCCTGCGACCCGGAGCGGGTGGTGCTCTGCGGCCTGGCCGCCGAACTGCTCGACGTCGCGTCCGGACCGCTCCAGGACGGCTACCGGGACGGCCTCATGTCACCGCGGGCAGATGATCCGCCGCCGATTCTCGCGGGCGCGCTCGGCGACCGCGCGCCGCTCGTCGGCGCGATGGAGTCCGCGTTCGCGCCGGCGCTCGCCCACCCGCAGCTCTGACCGCCAGCAGTGCGGTCCGTGGCTGTTCCAGCTAACCGGGTGCTCGATGTTTGTGCAGTGAGAGGAGATCCGCAGCGCACCGGTGTGATTCTTGGCGCACGCCCTGATCACCCTCGCCGACGCGTGTCCCAGGCCGTTCGAGGGCGGTCACGCTGGTACGCTTCCGAGCCGAGGCGAACGCATCATGCGCTTTGGCATCCTCGGGCCGTTCGTGGTGGCCGACGACGACGGCCACGAGTTTGTGTTGGGCGGGCGCAAGCTGCGGTCGGTGCTCGCGATCCTGCTCCTGCATCACGGTGAGGTCGTCTCGAGCGACCGCTTGATCGATCTGCTGTGGGGCGAGGAACCTCCCCGCAGCGCGACGAAGACGGTCCAGGTGTACGTGTTCAATCTGCGCAAGGTGCTCGGCGATGGGGTGCTCCTCACCCGCGATCGCGGTTACCTGCTCGATAGCGAGCAGGAGGCTGTTGATGCACACCGGTTCGAGTCTCTGGTTGCAAGGGCGCGAGGTGAGCTGGGGGCGGGCGACCCGGGGGCGGCGGTCAAGACGCTGCACGAGGCGTTGGCACTGTGGCGTGGCGACCCGCTGGCGGACTTGGCCTACGAACCGTTCGCGCAAGCTGAGATCGCGCGCTTGCAGGAGGCGCGGATCGCGGCGTTCGAGGATCGGCTCGACGCTCAGTTGGCGTTGGGAGAAGGCGGCCTTGTCGGGGAACTTGAGGTGCTGGTGCACCAGCACCCGCTGCATGAGCGCTTACGTGGTCAGTTGATGCGCGCGCTGTACCAAGCCGGGCGCCAAGCTGACGCGCTGGAGGCATATCAGCGCTTTCGTGCGCTGCTTGATCAGGAACTCGGGCTGGAGCCCGGGCCGGCGCTGACGCAGCTGCAGACCGACATCCTGCAGCACGCGGCAACCCTGCAGATCGCGCCGGCGAGCAGCCCGAGCATGGATCCGATGGTTGATCGCGACGTGACCGATCACGAGGGGTCAACGATGGCGGCGGTGCGCGCCCGGCCTCCGGTGCCAGCCAGCGCGCTGATCGGCAGGGAAGAGGAGCTGCTGGAGTTGTGTCGTGTGCTGCAAGCCGCACAGCCGCGGCTTGTGACACTGGTCGGACCAGGCGGGGTGGGCAAGACACGGCTGGCGCTCGCCGCTGTCGGGAGGATCGAACCGGAGTTCCCCGACGGGGTGTTCTGGGTCGAGCTCGCCGGGGTCGCCGCTCCCGAGGATCTGCCCGCGACGTTGGCGCGAGCGCTGGCGGTGATGATTCCGGCGGGAGAGGACACGATCGGCGCGCTGGCGCGGTGGCTGGCGGGCCGGTGTGTGCTGGTCGTTTTGGACAATTTCGAGCGTCTGCTCGACGCTTCGGACCAAATCGCGCGATTGTTGGCGGCCGGCGGTCAGAGCACGATCCTGGCGACCAGTCGAGCGGCGCTGGATATCGCGGCTGAGATGTGCGTGCGCGTTGAGCCGCTTGCGCTACCCGGCAACCTCCGCTGGGCAACCGTCACCGATTGCGAGACCGCGCCCGCCACCGCGCTGTTCATCGCCGCCGCCCGTCGCCGCGGTACCCGCCTCACGCTCGACGAGGTGGCCGCGCCACATATCGCCAGCGTCTGCGCCCGGCTCGATGGGTTGCCGCTCGCGCTGGAGCTCGCGGCCGCCCGCACGACGGTGCTTGACGTTGGCGAGCTCGCCTTACGCCTGGAACATGCGCTGATCGATCTTGGTAGCGGGCCGCGGGACGCGCCCGCCCGCCAACAGACGCTGACGGCCACGATCGACTGGAGCTACCAGCTGCTTGACGAGGCCGAGCGCGATGCGGCGATGCGGTTTGCGGTGTTCGCCGGCGGCGCCACGCTGCGCGGCGCCGAGTTGATCACCGCCGCGTCGCTGCAAACGCTCGAGTCGCTCCTGGCCAAGAGCGTTCTGCATCGCCGCGACCACCCCAATGCGGGAACCCGGCTGGGGATGCTCGAGACGGTCCGCGAGTACTCACTCAAACAGCTGGACGGCCACCCGGACGCCGACAGCACCCGCCGCCGCCACTTCGAGCATTACCTCACGCTCGTCCAGCAGACCGTTCCGCTGCTCAACAGCCGCGAGTTCGGACGGGCCGCGCAGATGCTCGACCAGGAGACCGACAACATCCGCACCGCGCTGCAATGGGCGCTCACGATCGACCCGGCAGGAGCGCTCAGGCTCACGAGCTGGATCGCGGAATACTGGGTGATCCGTGCCTACCCCGACACGCTGCGGTGGCTCGACACTGCACTGGCTACCGCGGCTGACAACGCCGCGCCCGAAGACCGCGCCCGAGCACAACTTTACCGCGCGATGGCGCTGTTCTATTACGCGCGCGGTAGTGAGCGCGCGCAGAACGACGCGATACGCGAAGCGCAATCCATATACCGACAACTCGATGACCACGCCGGGCTCACCAAGACGCTCTGGGCGATCGACCTGACCGGCTCCCCGACTGGCGCCACGGCTCTGGGCCGCCTGAAGAGGGCCTGCCACCACGCGCGTCGCGCCGGCGACAACGACCTCCTCGGCATATCTCTGGCCTCTCTCTCGCTCTGTCTTCCGGCTGACGAGCGAGACTCCGTTCTTCGAGAAGCCGTCGGCCTTCTCGAAGAGGCCGGCGACTACCGCTCCCTTGCAATGGCGTATGTCAATGCCGCTTGGAAAGCAAACTGCGAGCTTCGGCCAGACGAGGCGCTCAGGCTATCGACAGATACTCGTGCCTTCCCGCGAGCGCTTAACCCCATCAACGACATCATGCTTGAAACCAACGTCGGAGACGCACACTTGCTCAAAGACGACCTTCCCGCCGCGAGCACGGCATGGACTCAAGTTCTCCGGCAATCCCATCGGCACGGGGTCACCCTGTTCCTCCACGACACCCTATTCAGGCTCGGCGCGATCGCCGCGGGCCAAGGAGACGCGGCGCGCGCAGCACGACTGCTGGGCGCCGCGTCACACAAGGCCCGAGTGTTCGAAGAAGAAGAAGCTCTGATATCTGACCAGCTGGATCGTAACTACATCACACCCGCACGAACCATGTTCGGCCCAGACGCTTGGGCCCGTGCCAAACGCGAAGGCGCAGCGCTGACGCTCGAGCAAGCGATCGCGTACGCACTCGAGACGACAAACGTGCCCACGACAGACGAACTCGCCTTCCCCGAACCGGTCGGCACCTAAAGAGACGAGCACGCTCAGCACTACACGATGGTCGCCCACTGGGCGATCAGCCTTGGAACATTGGTGCGAAGGGCCAAGTCGTCATCCCCAAGGCCGTCCGCGACCAGGCGCAGCTGTACCCAGGAGACGAAGTCGACGTCAGGCGAGCAGGCGTTTGGCGTCACGGATCGCGGCCTGACGGTGCGCGCTCGTCGAGGTGCTCACATGAGCCACCAACGAGAGCGCCGATCGATATTGAATGTTTCCTGCGCTGCGTGCAGCCGCCGCACATCCGCACCGGCTTGCGACCACTGCTGACACCCCGACCGCGGCTAGCACCGTTCGCCCAGGACCAACCATAACTCTGATGTTATGGCCGGCGGCGTATGGATCGAAGCGCAGGCTGAACTCGCGGCTACGCAGGCCGTCACGACGCCGGGGTCCGTGAGGACGGAGGGCGCATCGCATGGTTCTACGACGGCCGAACGACGAGCGCCGGTTGAGGCTCGTCACAAAATGAATGCTGGCGGCAATCTAGGGTTGCGATGGCTGATCCTGACGCGTTCGTGGCGCTGTATGAGCGTGATGCCGAGGCGGTGCTCGTGTTCTTAACTCGGCGCACCCTTGACGTTGAGGTCGCATTGGATCTGACGGCGGAGACGTTCGCGCAGGCTTGGCGCGGCTGGGCGGGTGTCCGTCTCGATAGTCCTGAGGAGGTGCGGGGCTGGATGTTTACGATCGCCCGTCGCCAGCTGGGGCACTATTTTCGCCGCGGACACGCTGAGCGTCGGGCGCTGCATCGGATGGCGCACGGCCGCGCGCGCTCGCTCATCGTCGCGGGCAAAAACTCGCGCCTGAGCGCCGCCTCGTCGACCGGCTCGCGCGTGGCAGGGTGCTCCTGATCGATCAGCCCCGCCAGGTCCTTGAGGCCCGCATCGACCAGCACTCGGCCGGCGCGCTCGTCCGCGGCCAGCGCGAGCAGCACCTCCACGCTGCTGGGGTGAGCCATTCCTCGCTGGGCGCCGATCGTCACCGCTCGTTCAAGCGCCACCCGGCTGCCTGGGGAGCGAGCGATCCTTCCCAGCAGCCGCTCGTCACCCGGCCCGTAGAAGCACGATCGCGCCGTGAACAGTCCGCGGACGCACCGACTGCTGCGCGATCAGGTCACGACCACGGCCGCGGCGGCATCAGCATCACCCGAGAAAAAGCTCACGCCCCAATAATCCTCGATCGCGCGTCCCAAACACGCCTCAGCACCTCTTTACGGCGGGCGCGATGAGTTCCGACCCCACCGCCGGTATGTATTGACGAGTTCGCCGGAATACCCCGGGCGAACCGATCACAAGGGAGAATCCGATGTCAGACAGTCGCGCGGAAGACGAGGCCGCCATCCAGGCCGTACTGGTTGACTCCTACAAGGCGTGGGAGGCCGGCGACGCCGACGGCATGGTCGCCAACTACAGCGCGGACGCGACCGCCATCATGACCGGCTCGCTCCGCGACAGCCGTGACGTGATCCGCGAGAGCATGGCCCTGGCCTTCGAGGGGCCACTCAAGGGCAGTTCGACCTACAACAAGCAGCTCAGCCTCCGCTTCGCCGGCAGGGACGCCGCGATCGTGGTCAGCGAATCCGGCATCCTGTTCGCCGGCGAGACCGAGGTTCCGGATACGCGTAAGGTGAACGCGACCTGGGCTTTCGAGAAGCGGGACGGCCAGTGGCTGATCGCCGCCTATCACAACAGCCCGGTGCTGGCGCCTGGGCAGTGAACCGTGGTCTTGATAGGAGCAGAGAAGGGCGTGGACGTGACGACGAAGGTAGATGGCTTCGATCGCCTGGTCGAACCGTTCCGGACGGAGCTGCTGGCCTACTGCTACCGGATGCTCGGCTCGGCTCACGACGCAGAGGACCTGGTCCAGGACACGTACCTGAGGGCGTGGCGGGCGCGGGAGCAGTACGACGAAACTCGCAGCTCACCGCGCACCTGGCTCTACCGGATCGCGACGAACGTCTGCCTGACCGCCTTGGAGGTCCGGGGCCGCCGGCCGCTGCCGTCGGGGCTGGTGGCCGCGTCGGACCCGCTCGAGCCGCTCGTCCCGGGAGAGAACGTCGCCTGGCTCCAGCCCTTGCCGGACTCGTGGCTGGACGGGGGCGATCCGGCTGGAGCCGTGATCGACCGCAGCAGCCTGCGCTTGGCGTTCGCCGCCGCCCTCCAGCACCTGTCGGCGCGTCAGCGTGGTGCGCTGATCCTGCGTGACGTGCTGAGCTTCTCCGCGTCCGAGGCAGCGGAAATCCTCGGTACTACCGTCGTGTCGGTGAACAGTTCCCTGCAGCGCGCGCGTACGCGTGTGAAGGAAGTCGGGGTCCGGCAGGAACGTTTCAGCGAGCCATCCGCAGCCGAGCAGCGCGCCTCGATCGATCGCTACATGAAGGCGTTCGAGCACGCCGACGTCGAGGGGCTCAAGCGGCTGCTCACCGAGGACGTGCTGATGGAGATGCCGCCGATGGTCAACTGGTTCGCCGGCCCCGGCAACTACGGCATGTTCATGGAGTGGGTCTTCCGGCAGGCCGGAACGGACTGGTGTCTGACAGCGGCCGCGGCCAACGGCCAGCCCGGATTCGCCGCCTATCGGCGCGTCGGTGGCGGATACGTGCTGCACACGCTCCAGATCTTCACCGTCACCGCCGAGGGCATCAGCCGGAATTCGGTGTTCCAGGATTCCGAGGTCTTCGCGTCTTTCGGTCTGGCGGCCGGACTCGACGCCTAGGGACTTGCAACGCCGGACAGATGAGTGCCGGTGAGGATGGCCTCGGTCAGGTCGGCGTTGGTAGGTTGGCGCCGAAGAGGTCGGTGGTGGTGAGGATGGCGTAAACGAACCGGACTTGTGAGGATGAGATGGTCATAAAGAGATCCACCCCGTATCGCACCGGCGACCGCCGATCAGGACCCGGGGTCATGCGATCACGGTGCAGGTGGCCCGCTTGGCGATGCGGCGTGCTCGCTCTGGTGCTGTCTGCCGCGGCTGCATTCCCGGCTACCGTGGGGGCCACCTCATACCCAACGGTGCGGCCAGTAGTGCTCCCTCGTGACCAAGGGGCGCACCCCGGGTTCGGTGAGGAGTGGTGGTACACGTCGGGAACGCTGACTGGAGCCAACCACCGGCAGTACTTTTGGTTTGCGACAATCTGGTCTGCTGACGGAGCGCTTGTCGCCAAGGTCCATGTTGTCGACCTCCGAGCGAATCGCATCGTGCTCTCGCAGGAGTACGTCAGCGCGACCCCGGTCACCTCTGGTCAGACACGGTTTACGGTTGGAGCGTTCGAGCTCGGACTGCGGTCAGGCGGCAGATTCGGTCGTTGGTCGGTGAATGCGTCGACGAACGCTGGCGGGCGTCTCGTGCTCGACCTGGTGCCTCGTCAACCGTATGTCCTTCACGGCCACGACGGGATCATCCAGCAGGGGACCGGCGGGCCATCGGCTTACTATTCCGCGCCGCGTCTCGCGGCGCGTGGCATTCTGACACTGAATGGGAAGCCGGTCCGCGTGAGCGGCCAGGGCTGGCTCGACCATCAGTGGGGCAACTTCGGCGCGGACCTCGGAGCGCTGAAATGGAACTGGTTCGCGTGCCAGTTCCAGAACGGAAGCGATCTGATGCTCTATCAGTTCCTGGACCGGGCCAACCGCCCGTCCGGCCGCCAGACCGGGACGCTGGTCACGCGCACGGGGGTGGTCAAGCAGCTCACCCGCTTCACGATCACGCCGATGGGTCCGTCGATCCGGCCAGCCGGGGCGACGGCGACCTACCCGCTTACCTGGCGGCTGCAGGTCCCCACGGGCAAGATCGACATCACGATCCGCGCCCGGGCACGCAACCAGTTCATCACCAACAAGTACGTGCCCAACTTCTGGGAGGCGGCATCTGAGATCACTACGGGCCCGGCGGGCACCTGCACCGTCGAGTCCTCGCGCGAAGTAGTAGGCGCATCCCAGAAGTAGGCAGACGCGAACGACCAGACCGCCCCATCCTGGCCGTGGTGGTTTCGACGGGCTGTTGGGCCTATAGGCCGTCGAAGATCCCGAACGCGGCGTCGATCCTTGAATGGTCTCCGGTTGCGTTGTCGTCGAGCATGAGGCCGCGGATGACGGCGAGGGCCAGGGTGGCCTGGGCTTGGGCGCTGAGGTCGTCGAGGCTGGCTGGTCTCAGCAGCTCGGTGAATTGGGGGAGCCAGTCGTGGACGCTGGCGCGGCCGAAACCCGGGAACCGGTCGGGCTGGGTTTGAGCGAGGGCGTTGACCTCGTCGAAGAGCCGAAAGAAGGGACGGTTGGCCGGGTCGGTGACGATTGCGCGCAGCGCGCTGACGAGGCCGCGGAGATCCCGCGGGCTCTGCTCGGCGAGCTGCGCGCGGCAGGTGTCGAGGAGTCGGCTGCGAGCCTGGGCGAGGGCGGCGGCGATGAGCGCGTCGCGGGATCCGAAGTGGTGGATAAGCATCCGGGAGCTGGTGTTGAGGGCGTCCGCGAGCTCTCTCAGGGAGACCTCACAGCTTTGGCGGGCGACGAGCAGCTCGGCCGCTTGGGCCTGTAGGTGGTGTCGATGGCGCTCGTCACGAGGTCGACCAGATGCTGTAACGTCGTTACGGGAATTGGCGGCTGATCCAGGAGGACTCACGTTGGACACCGTGCCAGAACACTTCAAGCGACGTACCTTTCGACAGGATCTATCGCGTAGCGCCCCCGCCGGCGTGACGGCGCTGTCTCCTGACTTCTGGCACGCTCACACAACGAACGGCGGTTTCCCCCAGCGTCCGAGAGCGGTCCCGGCGCCGCGATGACGACGCTGGTGTTCGTTCATGGAGCATGCGTCCGCGACGCCGATTGGTGGTGGAGCCGGATGACGCAGCCGCTCGCCAAACGCGGCGTCTCAACCGTCGCGGTGGCGCTGGCGAGCTGCGGCGAGACCGGCGACACGCTCGGGGATCTCTACGACGACGTCCAGGCGTGCCGCGAGGCGATCGCCGAGGTCGACGGACCCGTCGTCCTCTGTGGCCACTCCTACGGCGGCATGATTATCACCGAGGCCGGTGCTGATGACCGCGTCACCCAACTGCTGTACGTGACCTCGGTGATGCCCGACGCTGGAGAGTCCCAGGCCGATCTCATCGGCTCAGAGCCAGCGCCGTGGCTGCAGCCGGGCGAGGACGGCACCGTCGGCGTGGATCCCGACATGATTCGGGAGTTCTTCCTGCAGGACTGCGACGAGAGCACGACCGAGCAAGCGGTCAGTCGTCTCACGCGTCAATCCCTCACGCCGTTCACTCAGGCACCCCGCCAGATCGGCTGGCAGCAGAAGCCCGCCACATACTTCGTCTGCACCGAGGATCTCGCCACCCCGCCCGAGGCGCAGCGGCAACGCGTCAAAGCGGATACGCGACTCGTCGAGTTCGGCGCAGGGCATCACCCGTTCCTCTCGCGTCCCGACGAGTTCGCAGAATGCATCGTCGCCGCGATCGACCGCAGTTGAGCAAGCCGATCGGCTTCTCCTTGGTCACGTACGATCGGAGCATGGTCCCCGAAGCAGCACTCGCGCAGACTGACGTCGGAACTGTCCCGGCCACACCGGGCTGGTTCGTGCTCAACGCGCAAGACGCTCGCTGGTTTCAGACGCCTGGGCTGGGCTACGGCCTCGGGCTGACCGGAGAGGACGAGTACGAGGCCGAGACGTTCTTTCCGATGCTGGGGATGTCGATCCGTGTGATGAATCCGGGTGAGCCGAGCACGACCTACCACTGGGAGACCGAGCAAGAGGATTTTCTGGTCCTTTCCGGCGAGGCGATCCTGATCATCGAGGGCCAGGAGCGATCGCTTCGTCAATGGGACTTCGTGCACTGCCCGCCGAAGTCCCGGCACGCGTTCGTCGGCGCCGGGGCCGGCCCGTGCGTGTTGCTGTGCGCCAGTTCCCGCCAGTTCCAGAAGGACGGACCGTGGGGCTATTACTGCTCGGATCCCGTCGCTGAGCGCTACAACGCCGCCGCGCCCGAAGACACGCAGGACACCGAGCTTGCTTACGCGCGGTTCGCTGCGAGTCAGCACACGCGCTACCCACGCGGGCTCTTGCCTGAGTAGCCCGGACTTCTACCTTGTCGCTAGGGCCGTCCTGGGCAGCGACGCAGCGGTGGACTGATCACGGCCGTCAGAGGCCGTGGTTGTCGCGCAGGCGCTCCCGGGCCGCTCGCTCGACCTCGTCGCGGCGTACGCCGAGCTTGTCCCCGATCTGCTCGGCCCAGACGCCGGTGAGCACGCTGACCCGCAGGTCGTCCTCCTCGCGCTCGGCGTCGCGTTGGGCACTGCGGTTCTGGCTGATCAGCACAAATGTCGAGAGGAAGATCGCCTCCAGCGAGACGATCAGTGTGAGCAGCCCGAACGGGAAGCGATCGAACCTGATGGCGGGGATCAGGTTGAGCACGATCCACGCCGCGAACCACACGATGTGGATCTGGATGAACAGGAACGAGCCGCTGAAGCGGGTGATCGCGTCGGCGAGGCGGGCCTGGCGGTTACGGATGTGACCCCGGCGCAGACTGAAACTCATGCTGGCCCCGTTCGTGCCCGCTGGGGTGGCTCCTCCATTACGCATGCCTGCGATACGCGCGGATCACATCGGGGTCGGGTTTCGATCCGAGCCCGGGACCCGGCCGAACCGTGATCCGGCGCTCAGGCCTCAGAGCATCGCCGAAGATGTGCGGCGCCAGATCGAGGTAGCGCGATTCGGTCATCGCGTCGACCGTTCCCGGCGGGCCGTCTCAGCTGTTGCGGGGGTCATCAATTCGGTCCACGTATTCAAGGCCGAGTGGGCCGATGGCCGATATCTGGGTGACGTACTCGCCGGATCTCGCCCAGTGGAAATGAGGGGTACCGCCGGCAACACGATGACGGCGCCGGGCGGGTAGGCCTCCAGCTTCTCGCTGTCGAAGTGTTCGCCCCGGCCGATGTAGAACACGCCGGAGATGACCGTGTATATGCGGTCCTCGGGATGCGTGTGCGGCATCAGCTTCACGCCGGATGGCACCTTGACTCTGGTCGTGTACAGCCCCGCTCGGTCGGATCGCCGACCACGACCGCTAGGCGGGCCGACGGCGGGAACGGCGGGAACGGCGGGAACGGCGGGAACGGCTTCCAGTCGATCTCCTCAGACAGGACCGATCTGAAGCCCACCTCGCATAAGAGACCTCCATGATCGGCCGGTTCGGTCGGTCCACGGTCATGAGGTTCACGCGCCCGGGATGCCGTCGCGCCCGTGTTTCCCCGGGTCGATGCCCTGGCACATCGGGGGGCCCGAGATCCGGTGCTACATCCGCGATCCGGATGGCTATCTGATCGAGGTCGGTCAGACCACGGGGGCGCCAGACGGCGGCGGTGATCTCTAGGTCGACATCGAGCCACCGAGTAGCGCACCCCGTCCTGACGATCGTGGGACGATTGACGACGGTCGGCCCTGGCGCTGTAGCGGACCAGGGACTGACCAGGGAGTCCACGGGCGCGAACCGTAACGCGCACGCGCGACCGTGGTGGGACACGATCTGAGGAGCCTCGACATGAGCGGCGAGCATGCGCAGGGCACCGAGCCGCAGCCCGAGGGAGGTGAGCCAAACCAGCGCGCCGCCCAGGCCGCTGGGACGTTGTTGTCGGTCAACGTTGGCTTGCCGAAGGACGTGCCCTGGCAAGGGAGGACGGTCTTCACCGGGGTCTTCAAGGATCCCGTGCCCGGTCCGCGCCGGGTCGGCAGGCTCAACGTTGTCGGCGATGGTCAAGGCGATCTGGCCGGGCATGGCGGCGAGCAGCGCGCGGTGTTCGTCTACCAGATCGACTCGTATCGGCATTGGGAACGTGAGCTTGGACGAAACGACTTCGTGTACGGACAGTTCGGCGAGAACTTCACTGTGCAAGGACTCAATGACGACGAGGTGTGCATCGGCGATCGCTACCGGATCGGCGGCGCCACCTTCGAGGTATCGCAGCCTCGCGTCACCTGCTACCGCGTCGGGATCCGGATGAATGATCCGCGGATTCCGGCGTTGCTGGTCTCCCACCACCGCCCAGGCTTCTACTTCCGCGTGCTCGAAGAGGGCGAGGTACAAGCCGGAGACCAAATCATCAGGCTCTCCACGGGACCCGAGCAGATGACGGTCGCCGACGTCGACGCGCTGCTCTACCTTCCCGGGCACACGCGCCAAGGGCTGCGGCGCGCGCTCCGGGTTCCGGCCCTCAGCCCCGGCTGGCAGGGCTCGTTCCGAGCTCTGCTGAATGAGGAACCCGGCAGCGGCAACGCCGGCCTCGCGGTCACGAGCCCGCCTCCGGCTTGGCCCGGCTTTCGTCAGCTGGCTGTCACGGCAATCACGCGCGAAAGCGAGTCGGCGATCTCGATACGCCTCGAAGACCCGACGGGCGCTCTACTACCAGCGGCCCGCCCAGGGCAATACCTCACCCTACGACTCCAGCCCGACCAGCGGCAGCGGGCGCTACTGCGCAACTACTCGCTCTCCGGACCACCCGGAGCCGGCTACTACCGGGTCACCGTCAAACGCGAACGCGATGGCGCCGCCAGCGGCTATCTGCACACCCGTCTGGCCGTCGGCGACCAACTCGACATCGCCGCACCACGCGGCACGTTCATCCTCGATGAGACGCCCGCGCCCGTGCTGTTGATCAGCGCCGGGATCGGCGCCACCCCGGTTCTCGCCATGCTTCAGGCACTGGCGCAGGAGCGCTCTGACCGAGAGATCTGGTGGCTGCACGGCGCACGCAACGGCCGCGAGCACTCGTTCGCCGCCGAGACCCGGACCCTTCTCGCCTCGCTGCCGCACGCACGGGCCAACGTCTACTACAGCCGCCCCGGGCCGAATGACCGGGAAGGCCGCGACTTCGACAGCGCCGGACGTCTCACCGCGTCACGGCTCGCCGAACTGAACCCACCCGCCGATGCCGAGGCGTACCTGTGTGGGCCCGCGGGCTTCATGGACGAGATCGGAGCGGGTCTGACCGCCTTGGGGTTCGATGCCTCGCGCATCCATACCGAACCGTTCGGGCCGGCAGCAAGCGTGACGCCCGGGATCGCGGCGACACCGGCGCGGGCGCCTCACCCACCCGCCGGTCAGCCCGCAACGGCCCGACGATCGCGTTCGCTCGCAGTGACCTCACGATCCCCTGGAGCAGCGACTACGGCACCTTGCTCGAACTCGCCGAATCCTGCGACGTACCCGTCCGCTGGTCATGTCGTACCGGCGTGTGCCAGACCTGCGAAACCACGCTGATCGCGGGGAACGTCGATTACAACCCCGACCCGGTTGAACCTCCCACCGACGGGACCGTGCTCATCTGCTGCTCACGGCCCCGCGACGACATCGCGCTCGATCTATGACCGGCACCAGGCCGGCATGGCGTCGCAACCGCAGCTTCAGTTCGATGCCGAACAACCGTGTCGAGCCAGGCAACGACGATCGTCGTGTGGCGCCGGCCGTACGCGCCCGCAGGTCAAGGCTCAGCTCACGACTGACCGCCGGCGTGCCGGGGCGCACTCTTGACTCGATTCCGCCGGCGGCTGGGGCCGAGGTGATGGGCACCGCGATTGTTTCGATCGCGCTGTCGCTCGACGGCCAGGAAACGCTCTCGCGGGTGATACTCGCGATCGCCGCCGTCATCTGGGTGTCGCTCGCCATGTTGCTCCCGCTGCGGGCCGCGCGTGACCCTGCGGGCTTCCGGGCCGATGCGCGCACCCCGGCTGCCCTCACCGCCGTCGTGGCCACGGCCGTGCTCGGCACTCGGCTGACGCTGCTGGGGTGGGCATGGGCGGGAATTGCGACGCTGGTGATTGCCGTCGTACTGTGGGCGGCGCTGGTCAGGCCCGTGCTGGCTGGCTGCTGATCGCCGCGCTCGTGCCGTTGGGGCTCGGGCTCGGGCTCTACGTGTTGGTGATCTACCGGTTTGACGTCGATCAGCTCGCCGCTGGCCGCGGCGACCACTGGATCACGGGTGGCGCACTCGGGATCTCAGCACTTGCGGCGGCAAAGATCGCCGCTGGCGCGAAGGCGCTGGCCATCGCCGGAGTTGGTGGGCGCGTGCTCGAGGACGTTGCCATAGGGCTCTGGGTCCTGACGATGCTTTGGCTGCTGGTGCTGTTGTTCGCCGAGGCACGGTGGCCGCGGCCTTCGGTAGGGCCCGCGCGGTGGACGACCGTGTTCCCGCTCGGGATGTACGCCGCCTGTAGCTTCGCTGTCGGGGCGGTCGCCCACGCGGGCGCGATCACGACCTTCGCGCGCGTGTGGGTATGGATCGGGCTCGCGGCATGGGCGATCGTCTTCGCGGCCACGATCGGGCGCGCCGTCGAGGTCGTGCGCGCGCAGGGACCGCCCGGCGCCGGAACCCCGGCCCCAACCACTGCGCAGCCGCCGTGTCCCGATCGAACGCTCGACTCGTGAGGAGCAGCGAACCCGCCCTCGCGCATCTGCGACCGGATCCGGATTGCTCCTCAGGAACCGCGTCCGCTCGGGGCGCGGTCGGCGGCCGGAATCCGCTCAGCGAGCGCAGCGCGCCCCGCAGGCGCGTCGAAGGGGTCGGCGAAGTACTGGGTCTCGTGTGTTACGAGACCGTCGGTGAGTTCCATGAGGCTGACCGAGTAGGTCGGCACGCCGTCATAGGTGATCACGCACTCGCTGACCCAGAGGTCGCCGCCGCCCTGGATCCGACGGACGGTGAAGTGGCGTTCGGCCGGGTGCCCGCCACGTTGCGCCTGGATCTTTGACCGGCCTCGGAAGCGCTCGCCGGACTGCGGATAGTCGAGGATCGCATCTACCGCGTAGATTGCGTGCTCGGTGTCGATGTCCCCGCTTTCGGAGGCCTCCCAGTGCTGCTGTATCCGGGCGCGAGTGTCGGCGTCACGATCAGTTACGGTGTCCACCCTTCCCTCCGATGTTGCGTTGGATGAGCTCCCACGGCCCGCATGATGACCCTCACATCGCACGGTCGCCCCAGTGCGCCCCCTGGTCGAAACCCTGGCCACGGGATCGCAGTCGCTATCCAGCGCGCGGAGACCGCGCGAGCGTCCGGTCCTCCCCGAGCAGATCGAGCTTGGCCAGAGACCAGGGTCAGACCAGGGACCGCCACGGGCGCGACCGGCGCCCGAGCGCGCGATGGTCGCTGCCGACAAGCGACCCGGCAGCGAGGACCACATGAGCAACAACGACATGAGCACTGACCACGACGTGATCGTTCTCGGCGGGGGCGCACCGGGAGAGCACTGCGCCGCCGCGCTTGCTGAGGGCGGGCTGCGAGTGGCGGTGGTGGAGCGGGCCCTGGTCGGGGGTGAGTGCTCCTACTGGGCGTGCATCCCGTCCAAGACGTTGCTGCGCCCGGGCGAGGCGGCACAGGGTTCGCGTGAAGCCGCCGGGTCCGCCGAGGTGGATGCCGCCGCGGCGCTTGCCTGGCGAGACTTCATGGTCAGCGAGTACTCCGACCGTGGGCAGGAGCGGTGGCTGGCCGAGCGCGGCATCGATCTGGTTCGCGGGTACGGCCGACTCGACGGCGTCGGGGCGGTGAACGTCGACGGCACGCGGTACACGGCCGATCATGTGATCCTGGCCAACGGGGCCGACTCATTCATCCCGCCGGTTCAGGGCCTGCGTGAACTCGACGGTGTGTGGAGCACGCGCGAGGCGACGGGTATGAAGACCGTGCCCGGGAGCCTGGTGGTGCTGGGTGGCGGGGCAGCCGGCGTCGAGCTTGGCCAGGCCGCGCATCGCCTCGGGGCGGCGGTCGTGATCGTCGAAAGTCGTGAACGGGTGTTGGCGAAAGAGGCCGCGCCGGTCGGTGAGGCGCTCGGCGCAGCGTTGCGACGCGACGGGATCGAGGTGATCGTCGGCCGCAGCGCCACCAGTGCGAGACGTGAGGGCGACGAGTTCGTTCTGGCGCTCGACGACGGGCGCGATCTACGCGGCGATCGCCTGCTGGTGG
>Ga0302184_10000417_pt1 | contig 28240 bp, 25 predicted proteins | sample I_Palsa_N3_3_FD_200233 | JGI IMG/M metagenome (GOLD analysis project Ga0302184, IMG submission 200233) | Peat permafrost microbial communities from Stordalen Mire near Abisko, Sweden - I_Palsa_N3_3 | ecosystem: Environmental > Terrestrial > Soil > Palsa > Peat permafrost | place: Sweden...
CCGGATCTCGCCGTCGATGCGGGCGAGCGTGCGCAGATGGGCGGGCAGGACGACCCGGATCATGACAGTGTCTGCACCTCGACCGACAGCACGGCCGGGAGGTCGCGGACGATCGGCGCCCAGGTGTCCCCGGCGTTGGCTGAGGCGTAGACCTGGCCGCCGGTAGTGCCGAAGTACACCCCGCAGGAGTCCATCGTGTCCACGGCCATCGCGTCGCGGAGCACGTTGACGTAGCAGTGCTCCTGCGGCAGGCCCCTGGTCAGCGGCTCCCAGTCGTCACCGCCGGTCCGGCTGCGGTAGACCCGCAGCTTCCCCTCAGGCGGGAAGTGCTCGGCGTCGCTGGTGATCGGGACCACGTAAACCGTGTCGGGCTCGTGGGCATGCACGTCAATGGGGAACCCGAAGTCGGTCGGCAGGTTCCCGGAGACCTCCCGCCAGGACTCGCCGGCGTCGTCGGAGCGCATGACGTCCCAGTGCTTCTGCATGAACAACACGCCCGGCCGCTCCGGGTGCATCGCGAGCCGGTGCACGCAGTGCCCGACCTCGGCGTCCGGGTCGGGGATGCCCTCGGACTGCAGGCCCCGGTTGATCGGCCGCCAGCTCTGGCCGTCGTCGTCGGACCGGAACGCACCCGCCGCCGAGATCGCGGCGAACATCCGGCCCGGCGCGGACTGGTCGAGCAGGATCGTGTGCAAGCACATCCCGCCCGCGCCCGGCTGCCACGACGGCCCCGACTTATGGCCGCGCAGCGCAGGCATCTCCTGCCAGGACTGCCCGCCGTCGCGCGACCGGAACAGCCCGGCGTCCTCCACGCCGGCCCAGACCGTGTCCGGGTCATCCAGGGAGGGCTCGAGATGCCACACGCGCTCGAACTCCCACGGGTGCGGCGTCCCGTCGTACCACTGGTGCGTCCCGGGCGTACCGTCGTAGGCAAACTGGTTACCTACCGGCACCCACGTCTGCCCGCCGTCGTCCGACCGCTGGATCACCTGCCCGGACCAGCCGCTGGACTGCGAGGCGAACAGCCGGTCCGGGTCCGCCGGCGACCCCTTCACGTGGTAGATCTCCCAGCCCGCGAAATGCGGGCCGCTGACCTCCCACCGGTCCCGCCCGCCATCGGAGGTCAGGATGAACGCGCCCTTGCGCGTCCCCGCCAGCACCCGTACGCCGGTCATCGCCGCTCCCGTCTGCCCGTCAGGCGCCCGCGCGCCCGGACCCGGCCGACCATGATCACCCGCCTGACCTGGCCAGTAGCCGGTAAGCAGAAGATGTCACAGCCCGCCGACATTCTGACGGCAAACAGCCCGCAGACTCATCGCGGCGAGCCCAGGGAATCGCCGCTACGGCTGGTAGGGCGGGGTTACGCCCCAGCCCCAGTGCGAGACGGGTGCCTGCATGGCCGGGTAGCCGCCGAGCCGCTCGGTGTAGCCGGCCGGCCCGCCGAGCACCGCACCACAAGGTGGTCACGCGCTCCCGGTGCTCCGCGCTGACCCGCCCGGGAAGGACGGGCTGAGCAGGTCATCGCCCTCCACCCGGTCGTAGAAGCAGTCGATCAGCCGCGTGATGGCCGGACGGCCCTGGGCCCAGTCGTATAGCATCGGCGGCTCGCTCATCGCAGGAATGTAACACTGTAATCAATTACTGTCTCCTCCGGCGCGGATGACGGCGAGCCGCTGGCCTCGCCACGCGTTGCCGGAGCGGGCACTATGGGAACGGCTCTCCCCGGGGAGAGCCGCATCGGATGGCTAGACTGAGGAGCGGACGCGATGGGCATCGTCTCGCCCGGCTTTTCCGGGCACCGCCGGACCAGGGAGAAGCTGCCGCCGGGGCAGTACCTGGTTCATGACTTTCCCGTGCTGTCGGCCGGGCCGACGCCGCGGGACGGGCTGCGGGGCTGGGATTTCACGATCACCACCGAGTCCGGGCAGGTGCATGCCTGGGACTGGGCCGCGTTCCAAGCCCTCCCGGCCGAGGACATCACCGTGGACCTGCACTGCGTCACGAAATGGTCAAAACTGGGGACCCGGTGGCGAGGCGTGTCCCTGGACACCCTGATGACCGGCGTGACGACCGCCGCGGAGTACGCGGTGGCCCGCGCCGTCGGCGATTACACCACCAACTTGCCGCTGGAGGACCTCCTCGACGGCAAGGCGTGGATCGCGTTCCGCTACGACGACGCCGACCTGGAACCCGAGCACGGCGGCCCGGCCCGGCTCCTGGTGCCGCACCTGTACCTGTGGAAGTCCGCGAAGTGGGTCCGCGGCATCGAGCTGCTCGACCACGACGAGCCCGGCTTCTGGGAAACCCTCGGCTACCACAACTACGGAGACCCATGGCGCGAGCAGCGGTACTGGGGCGACTGACCTGGCTGGTCGGCCAGCTGGCCGTCGTCCGCGAGGAAAGCGCCACCGCCCGGACCCTGGTCCTGGACGTGCCCGGCTGGGCCGGGCACCTGCCCGGCCAGCACGTCGACGTCCGGCTCACCGCCGAGGACGGCTACTCCACAGAGCGCAGCTACTCCATCGCCTCGGCCCCCGGCGGCACCCGGATCGAGCTGACCATCCAGCGGCTCGACGACGGCGAGGTCTCCCCGTACCTGACCGAGGTCCTCAGCCCCGGCAACCCCCTGGAGCTGCGCGGCCCGATCGGCGGCTACTTCGCCTGGCACCCCGGCGACCCGCGGCCCGTCCTGCTGATCGGCGGCGGCTCAGGCGTCGTGCCGCTGATGGCCATGGCCCGCACCCGGGCCGCCACCGGCAGCACCGCCCCGATGCGGCTGATCTATTCGACCCGCAGCCCGGCCACCCTGCTCTACGCCGCCGAGCTGCAGCGGCTCGCACCCTCCGGCACCGGCCTGGGCATCGACATCGTCTACACCCGTGAGGCGCCGGACGGGTGGGCCGGCCAGGTCGGGCGCCTGGACGCCCCGCGCCTCCTTGGCCTCGCGGGATCACCGGCGGCCGGCCAGCAGCACTTCATCTGCGGGCCGACAGGATTCGTGGAAAACGCCGCCCGCCTGCTCGTCGACCAGGGCATCGAGGCGCGGCAGATCAGGACCGAGCGGTTCGGACCCAGCGGAGGCACGCCATGACCGAGACATGGACTGATGGCAACAGCATCGGCGGGACCCTCAGCGACGTCTTCAGCGTCGACATGACCGCGGCCACCGGCCGCTGCGCCGGATGCGGCAACACCGGCCCGCTCGCCGAGGGCCGCGTCTTCAGCCACTCCCCCGGCCTCGTCCTGCGCTGCCCCGCCTGCGGGAAAGCGCTCCTGCGCCTGGCCCGCGCGCCCGGCCGCGCCTGGCTCGACGTACGCGGACTTGAGTACATCGAGCTCGCAGCTCCCCAGTAGCCGCCAGCCGGGCAGTCGCCGCTTCACCAGGTCATGAACATGGACCTCAGCTCAGGCCCAGCCACAGGTAGCGGGCACCGATGGCGACGACCAGGACCCCCATCACCCGCCGGATCAGGACGTCCGGGAGCCGCCCCTGGATCCGGGCGCCGGCGTAGGCGCCCGCCAGGCCACCGAGGCCCAGCGCGATGCCGGTCGGCCAGTCGGGAGCCACCGCCCCGCGATGATGAACCGACAAGATCAGGAACGTGACCACCCCCGCCGCCGACGTGACGAACGTAGACGCCAGCGCGGCCGGGGCCACCTCCCTCGGCGACCGCCCGGTGCCGACCAGGATGGGAGCCAGGATCGAGCCGCCGCCGATACCGTAGATGCCGCCGACGCAGCCCACCACCGCGGCGAGCAGGATCAGCGCGGCCGGCGGAACTGCCCGGGCCGGTCCCGAACTCCCTCCCGGGAGGGCTGGCCTGGTCAGCGCCAGCCATGCTCCGAGCGGCAGCAGCACCGCACCGACGACGACGTCAAAGACGAGCGCGCCGGGCAGCAGCTCCACCCGAATCACCGACCCGGCGACGACGCCGGGCAGCGTCCCGACGATGAGGACCAGGGCAAGCCGGCCGCCGGACTGTCCCTGCCGCCAGTACCGGTACAGCGCACCCGGAGTGGCCACCACGTTGTACAGCAGGTTGGTCGGGGTAACCGCCGGACTCGGCGTCCCCAGCACACTGACCTGGAAGGGCAGCAGCAGCACCGCACCCGAGATCCCCGCCGGCGTCGCCAGCACCGCGATGGCGAATGCGGCCGCCAGGGCCACCAGCACAGTCCCGTCCGGTCCCAGCACCCGGTCACCGTAGCGAGCCGCACAGCAGCCGATCAGCCGATGACCGGCTAATTGCGCCGGGCAACCGTGGTGAACTTCCTGCGGGAGCAGGCACGCCGGACTGCGCTGGGCCGCCTAATCCGCGGTTCACCGCGTAGTTCCGCCGGCGCAGGCCGCGGCCGACGGCTTGCTCGCAGAGCAGCTGACTGCGGAACGGACGGGCACCCAGGATGCGCGCGACGATGTCGTCGGCCTGGGCCTGCCGGATGGCCCGCACCAGGCAGTTGCGCGCGATCTGCAGCGACCGGGTCGACAACTCGCCGCTCAGCCCGGCCAGTGCCAACCGGACCTCAGCCGCGGTGAGCTTGCGCAGCTGCGGGCTCCGATCCTGTCGGTCAGCGGCTTCACTCCATCGCGGTACAGCGTAAGAGTCCGCTTCGACCGTCCTGATAACCCCTCGGCCAGCCAGTCATCTACCGCCGCCTGGACCATGTAGCTGGCCGGCGCACGGACGCCCGCCTCTACGTCGGAACGCAGGGTCTTGAGCCTCAGCCGCACGCCCTGCTTGGTCTTGCCGTAGACCTTGCGGCGGACCCGCGTCCTGTCGCCGGCATGGCCGAGCGAGACCGCACCGACATACCTGTTCTTCTCGGCATCGAAATAGATCGAGTCCTCGCCGTGCCCGCGACGGCTGGTTCTGAAGAAACCATCACAAGAGCCTAACCCGTTTGGCTCCCTATTTGGCTCCCCCAGGCTCTCAGACCATGATCACGAAGAGAGTTTTGCCTGGTGGGCGCAACTGGTATCGAACCAGTGACCCCTCGCTTGTAAGGCGAGTGCTCTACCGCTGAGCTATGCACCCGTGCAACCACTGAGAGCCCGCAGGATCCCGGGCGGCAACCCGGCATAGCGTACCTCCCGGCGGGCCGGCGCGGCAGCCGGTGCCTGCGCAGGCGGCGTGTCTCGCCATTGGGCCCGATGCGATGGACCATGGCCAGGCTTGCGGGTCATACTGTTGCCTATGGCAACTAGATCAATGCTCCAGGCAATCAATTCCGGCGGTATCGATGACCGGGTCGCGGCGGTGCGCTCGTTTAACCGGTTCTATACGAACGTCATCGGCCTACTGCAGGAAGGCCTGCTGCAGACCTCCTACTCGCTGACCGAGGCAAGAGTGATCTTCGAACTCGCCGGACGGCGCCACGCGGACGCCACCGAACTGGGCCGCATACTCGACATCGACGCCGGTTACCTCAGCAGGGTCCTGGGCAAGCTCGAAGCTGGCCAGCTCATCTCCAGGCAGCGATCTCCCGATGACGGGCGGCGCCTGTCGATCGGCCTGACCAAGCAGGGGCAGAGCGCCTTCAGGATGCTGGACATGCGCTCCGTCAGCCAGATCCGCGAGCTGCTTGAACGGCTATCCGGCGCCGACCAGCGGAGGCTGACCAGCGCCATGGTCACCGTGCGCGAGGTCATCGAGGGCCCGCCCCGGCCGGCCGGGTTCGTGCTCAGGGCGCCACTGCCGGGGGACCTCGGCTGGGTCGTTCGCCAGCATGGAGCCGTCTACGCGGACGAGTACCGATGGGGCGGGTCCTTCGAGGCACTGGTCGCCAGGATCGTCGCCGACTACGCGGAGCGCCACGACCCCGGGCGGGAAGCGGCCTGGATCGCCGAGGTGAGCGGCGAGCCGGCCGGCTCGGTGTTCTGCGTGCGCAAGAGCGACTCCACCGGGCAGCTCCGCCTGCTGTTCGTCGATCCAGCCGCCCGCGGCTTGGGCATTGGCGCGCGTCTGGTCGCCGAATGCGTCGGCTTCGCCCGCCGGGCCGGGTACTCCGAGCTCGTGCTCTGGACCCACGACGTGCTGGTCGCGGCTCGCCGCATCTACGAACGGGCCGGATTCCGGCTCGAGGGGGAGGAACGCCACCGCAGCTTCGGCCCGGAAGTCGTCGGCCAGACCTGGCGGCTTTCCCTGACCTGATCCGGCCCGACCTGATCCGGCCCCGACCTGATCCGGGCGCGGCCACCTGACCGGGTGCGGCGAGCTGTCCCGGCCGGCCGCCAGCCGCTAGCCGATAACGGCAGCCGACACGGGCAGCCGCTAGCCCATAACTGGAGCCGACACGGGCAGCCGCTAGCCGATGCCGGCCGTCCGCCCGGCGCGGCCAAGGACCCGCGCCAGCGCCCGCTCCACATCCTCGGCCAGGCCCGGGGTGTCGCTGCTGCCCGGCGCGGCGTCATAAGGGCCGACCACCTGCCCGGCCTGCCCGCCGCCGGGACCGATCGCATCCTGGCCGAGACCGCGGCCGTCGTCCGGGGCCGCCGCGGGTTCACGAACGTGCCCGCAGTCCTTGCACTCGACCTCGCCGAGCCGCCGGACGAGGTGCACGCCATCGCAGACCGCGCACCTGTCAAGGTCGGCCATCCAGTCCGACGACTCCTGGCAGCCCGGGCAGATGAGCACCTGCCGGTCCGCCCGGACCCCGCGCTTCCAGGGGCTCTGCCCCCGGTCCGGGTCTACCTGCCGCGTCCCGCAGCGATAGCAGGGCATCCAGCTGTCCGATCTGTCTAACCGCCCCCGAGCGCTCCCGCGCTACAGGCTGGCCAGCGCTTTCTGGTACTCGGCGATGTCACGCGCCTGCGGAATGGGGTGCACTACCTTCCACCGGACCACCCCATCCTTGTCGATGATGAACGTGCCACGGGTGGCGACGCCCCTGGTGTCGTTGAACACCCCGTAGGCCCTGGCGACGTCACCGTGCGGCCAGAAGTCAGACAGCATCGGGAACTTGAAGTGCTGGGCCTCGGACCAGGCTCGCTGCACGTATCCCGAGTCGACGGACACGGTCAGCAACTCCACGTCGTCGCGCGTCACCTCGGGGAACTCGTCGCGCATGGCGCACAGTTCCGCCGTGCAGGTCCCGCTGAATGCCAGCGGGTAGAACACCAGCACCACGTTCTTCTTGCCGCGGAAGCTCGACAGCCGCACCGGAGTGCCATGCTGATCCTTCAGCTCGAAATCCGGGGCCTGCTGGCCGACCTCCACCGTCATGATCATTCCTTTCGCAGGGGTCCCGCCCGGGCCGAGATTCCGAAGGGTCCCGCCGGGACGAGTTCAGTGTGCCACCTCACCGCGACATTGCGGCAACCGCGGCGCGACGCCGCCGGCAACAAGAGGGCAACGCGACATTGCGAACCAGGCGCGGCTTGTGAGCCATCCCGCAGCGCCGGGGCGGCAGGCGGGCGATCCCGCGAGTCTGCTCAGCCGAATCTGCTCAGCCGAATCCGATCAGCGGCGGGCCTTGGGCGCGACCAGACGGCTGCCCGACCAGTCACGTGCCGCGCTGACGCTGGAGGTCTGCGACAGTCCGGCGGTCGGCGCTGCCTCGCCGATCTCGCTGGGCTCCACGTGGCCCTCCCGGCCCGCCTTGGGCGTGAGCAGCCAGATGTAGCCGCCGTCGGCCAGCGGCGTCAGCGCGTCCACCAGGGCGTCGACGAGGTCACCGTCGCCGTCCCGCCACCACAGCAGGACCACGTCCACCACATCGTCGTAGTCCTCGTCGACGAGCTCGACGTCCTTCCCCCCGGCGATCGCGTCTCGCAACTCCTCGTCGACGTCGTCGTCGTAGCCAATCTCCTGCACCACCTGGCCCGGCTTGATTCCGAGCCGTCCGGCCAGGTCGCGATGGTCCTGCGCCTGGCCCGCGGTCGCGCTCACTGACGTCCTCCCTGGATCCCTTAGCGCGGCCCGCCTGCGGCCGTCCCGCGCACCGGCACGGCCGGAAACGGGCCAGACGCGGCGTTCGCGGCATCGGCACTTCTTGATGGGACAGTCCACACTGGGCGGGCGCGGTGCGCAAGTCACAATTACCGCGAATATAAAAACAGCGTCCCGGATTTGATCTTCTGCCCGCCGCGCGGTGCCCCCGGCGGCGCTCCAGGGTAACCCTGGCTACGGACCGGGCTACCCTGGTTACTAACCGGTAGAGATGCGCCGGCGGCCGTCCCGTACGAGGATTGGCCTTGACAACTGCGAACGCAGAACGGCGGCGGCGACGCCGCCCCACCACGAGTTCGGGGGCCGGGGTCGCCGGCCACCGCGGAAGGCGAGGACACCCCGTGGCCTCCGGAAGCCAGCGCTTCTCGATCATCAGCGACGGCCTGCCCACTCAGCTGCCGGATATTGACCCCGACGAGACCAGGGAATGGATCGAGTCCTTCGACACGGTTGTCCGCACTCGCGGCCGGTCCCGCGCCAGGTACGTCATGCTGCGCCTGCTCGAGCGGGCCAGGGAGCAGCAGGTCGGCGTGCCGGGGCTGCGCAGCACCGACTACATCAACACGATCCCGCCCGAGCTCGAGCCGTGGTTCCCCGGTGACGAGTACGTGGAACGGCGCATCCGCGCCTACATCCGGTGGAACGCCGCCGTGATGGTCTCCCGCGCCAACCGCCCGGGCATGAGCGTCGGCGGGCACATCGCCACCTACGCGTCCGCCGCCAGCCTGTACGAGGTCGGCTACAACCACTTCTTCCGCGGCAAGGAGCACGGCGAGTCGGGCGATCAGGTGTTCTTCCAGGGGCACGCGGCGCCGGGCATCTATGCGCGCGCATTCCTCGAGGGCAGGCTCACCGAACATCAGCTGAACGGATTCCGGCAGGAACTGTCGCACCCAGGCGGCGGCCTTCCCTCGTACCCGCACCCGCGGCTGATGCCGGACTTCTGGGAGTTCCCGACGGTTTCCATGGGACTCGGCGCGATCAACGCCGTGTACCAGGCCAGGTTCAACAGGTACCTGCTGGCCAGGGAGATCAAGGACACCAGCAGATCGCACGTATGGGCGTTCCTCGGCGACGGCGAGACGGACGAGCCCGAGGTGCTCGGGTCGATCGGCCTGGCGGCCCGCGAGGAACTCGACAACCTCACCTTCGTCATCAACTGCAACCTGCAGCGGCTCGACGGTCCGGTGCGCGGCAACGGGAAGATCATCCAGGAGCTCGAGGCGTCGTTCCGCGGCGCGGGCTGGAACGTCATCAAGGTGATCTGGGGCCGTGAGTGGGACCCGCTGCTCGCGCAGGACGTGGACGGCGTCCTCGTCAACAAGATGAACACCACGCCGGACGGCCAGTTCCAGACCTACGGGGTCGAGTCCGGCGCCTACATCAGGGAGAACTTCTTCGGCGGCGACCCGCGGCTGCGCGCGATGGTCGAGCACCTGTCGGATGCCGACCTGCGGAACCTGTCCCGCGGCGGCCATGACTACCGCAAGGTCTACGCCGCGTTCAAGGCGGCGACCGAGCACGTCGGGCAGCCGACCGTGATCCTCGCGCACACCATCAAGGGCTGGACGCTGGGGCCTGACTTCGAGGCACGCAACGCCACCCACCAGATGAAGCACCTGACGACCGCCGAGCTGAAGGAGTTCCGCGACCGGCTGTACCTGGACATCCCGGACTCCGCCCTGGAGGCGGATCTGCCGCCGTACTACCACCCGGGCGAGAAGTCGGACGAGATCCAGTACATGAAGGAGCGCCGGGCCGCGCTCGGCGGCTACCTGCCCAGGAGGGTGGTGCGCGCCAGGCCGCTCGCGCTGCCGTCCGAGGCAGCCTACGCCGAGCTGCGGAAGGGCTCGGGCAAGCAGGCCGTCGCCACCACAATGGCGTTCGTCCGGCTGCTCAAGGACCTGATGCGGCACTCGGAGATCGGCGACCGCTTCGTGCCGATCATCCCGGACGAGGCGCGCACCTTCGGCATGGACTCGCTGTTCCCGACGGCGATGATCTACTCCCCGCACGGTCAGGGCTACGAGGCTGTCGACCGCAACCTGCTGCTGTCCTACAAGGAGTCGACGAAGGGCCAGATCCTGCACGAGGGCATCAGCGAGGCCGGCGCGATGGGCTCGATGGCTGCCGCGGCCACGGCGTACGCGACCCACGGCACGCCGATGATCCCCGTCTACATCTTCTACTCGATGTTCGGCTTCCAGCGGACCGGGGATCAGATGTGGCTGCTGGGCGACCAGCTCGGCCGGGGCTTCCTGCTCGGCGCAACGGCCGGCCGGACCACGCTGACCGGCGAGGGGCTGCAGCACAACGACGGCCACTCGGTGCTGCTGTCCTCGGTCAGCCCGGCCTGCGTCGCCTATGACGCCGCCTGGGCGTACGAGCTGGCCTACATCGTGCGGGATGCGCTCCGGCGGATGTTCGGGTCCTCCCCCGGGCACCCGGAGGGCGAGGACATCTTCTACTACCTCACGGTCTACAACGAGCCCTACCGCCAGCCGGCCGAGCCGGCCGACTACCCGGGCGGCCAGGCCGCCCTAGAGCAGGGCATCCTGCGGGGCCTGTACCGCTACGCCGCGGCGCCGGACGGACAGCCCGGGCCTGCCGACCCCCGCGGCGAGCGGCCGCGGGCGAAGATCCTCGCCTCGGGGGTGGCGCTCCGCCTGGCGCTGGACGCGCAGCGGCTGCTCGCCGACGACTGGGGCGTTGCCGCCGAGGCATGGTCGGCCACCTCCTGGACGGAGCTGCGCCGCGAGGCGCTGCGCTGCGACGAGTGGAACCTGCTGCATCCCGACGGCGAGCACCGGGTGCCGCAGGTGACCCAGGCGCTGGAGGGCCATCCCGGCCCGGTCGTCGCGGTGAGCGACTGGATCCGCGCAGTGCCTGACCAGATCGCCCGCTGGGTCCCGGATCCCTACACCTCACTCGGCACGGACGGCTGGGGGTTCTCCGACACCAGGCCGGCCGCCCGCAGGTTCTTCCACATCGACGCCGCGTCGATCACGCTCGCGGTGCTCAGCCAGCTCGCCCGCCAGGGCGAGGTCAAGCCCGAGGTGCTCGGCCAGGCCATCACCAAGTACCGCCTCGACCTGCCGGTCAGCGACGCCCTCTGACCCCAGCCCTCACCCGCCCCAGCCCCAGCCCGCCCATCCAGCCCAGCCCCGCCCATCCAGGGCCGGGGCCGGAATTCAAGCGCTGCTCAGCTTCGGGGCGAGCCGGGGCAGGACCGCTACGCCCAGGGCGGCCAAGCTGCCGGCTTGACGGCGCGGATGATCGCTGAGTGCATGCCGTCGGCGACCTCATGAGTGGGGCTTATCGTGACGTCATCGAATCCGGCCGCCGCGAGGCCGCCGGAGTACTCGGCGAACGACAGTGCCCCGGCGATGCACCCGACGTGGTCTCCGCGCGATGCCCGGTCGGCCGCCGACAGCTGGTCGTCGGCGACCACGTCCGAGACGCCGAGCCGTCCGCCAGGCCGCAGCACACGGAATGCCTCCGCGAACACGACGGCCTTGTCGGCCGACAGGTTGATCACGCAGTTGGAGATCACGACGTCCACGCTGTCAGCGGGCAGCGGGATCGCCTCGATATGCCCGGCCAGGAACTCCACATTGCGTGCGCCCGCTCTCGCCGCGCTGGCCCGGGCCAGGTCCAGCATCTCGGCGGTCATATCCAGGCCGTACGCCTTGCCGGACGGGCCGACCCGCCGGGCGGACAGCAGGACATCGATCCCGCCGCCGGACCCCAGGTCGAGCACCGTCTCCCCGTCGCGCAGGTCGGACACCGCCACCGGGTTGCCGCAGCCCAGGCTCGCGGCAAGGGCCTCCCCCGGCAGCTCAGCCCGCTCGCCGGCCGAGTACAGCCCGCCGCCGAAGTTCTCGGCCGCGTCATGATCGCGGTGGCCGCCGCCGAACTCCCCGGCCGCGCTGCTATCGCAGCCGCAGCCGCTGACGCAGCACGGCTCCCGCGCGCCAGATATCGCCGCAATGGCTGCCTGTGCGTACCGGGCCCGGACCCGCTCGCGGAGTTCCTCCTGCTCGACTGTGTCACTCATCGTCATCACCTTCCTGCCGCTGGACCATGTGCCTGACGCCACCTTGCGTCTTGTATTGACTACTGCCAATATAGACGTATGTCTATTCAGAACGTTGAGACCGCCCGGGAAGCCACGGACGCCGGGGAAGCCGCAGGCGCCAGGGCAGCCGCGGATGACGGGTGCTGTGCGAGCGGGTCATACTCCGCGGTGGCCGGCGACTGCGGCGCCCGGCAGGCCCGGCAGCCGATCGACGAGCCGACAGCCGTGGATCTCGCCCGGGTATTCAAAGCGCTCGCCGACCCGGCCAGGCTCCGGCTGCTCTCGCTGATCGGCGCGCGCGAGGGCGGCGAGGTATGCGTCTGCGACCTGACCGCGGCCTTCGAGCTGACCCAGCCAACGATCAGCCACCATCTGAAGACGCTCCGCGAGGCCGGGCTGATCGACTGCCAGCGGCGCGGCACCTGGGTCTACTACTGGCTGGTGCCGTCGGCGCTGGAGCGCGTGTCAGGTCTCCTGTCGGCTCCCGCGCTGGCCGGCGCCCGATGACCGCGCCAGTACCGCCCGAGATTCCCGAGAGCTCCCAGGTGCCCGAGGTATCTGGGGTCTCTCAAGTGCCTGAGGTGCTCTTCGTCTGCGTGCACAACGCCGGGCGTTCCCAGATGGCCGCCGCCCTGCTCCGTCACCATGCGGCCGGCCGGGTGCGGGTGCGCTCGGCCGGGTCAGTCCCGGCGGCGCAGATCAATCCCGCCGTTATCGCGGCGATGAGCGAGGTCGGGCTGGACCTAACCGGGGAATATCCCAAGCCCCTGACGGCCGGCTCAGTCCGGGCCGCCGACGTGGTGATCACGATGGGCTGCGGGGACGCCTGCCCTGTCTACCCTGGCAAGCGCTACCTCGACTGGGACCTGCCCGATCCGGCCGGCCAGCCAGTCGAACAGGTACGGCTGATCCGCGACCAGATCGATGGGCGGGTCCGGCAGCTGCTGGCGAAGCTCATCCCCGCGCGGCCGTAGCGGCCCTGCCCGGCCGCGGGCAGGGACCGCTCCCGCTGAACAATCAGGGCCCGCCCCGGCTGAAAAGGTTTCGCGCTGGGCGGCGGGGGCGGATTTACTTGCCGGATGAGCCGGCCGATCAGCAGCGACGAGATCCGCGACACGTTCCTTGAGTTCTTCACGACGCGAGGGCACCAGCGGATCGAGGCTGCCTCCGTCATCCCCGTGAACGACCCGTCGCTGCTCTTCATCAACGCCGGCATGGCCCCGCTCAAGGCGTACTTCCTCGGCGAGGCAGTGCCCCCGGCTCCCGACCTGTGCAACGTGCAGCCCTGCGTGCGCACCATCGACATCGCCGAGGTCGGCGACCGGCACCACCTGACGTTCTTCGAGATGCTCGGCAGCTGGTCGATCGGGCACTACTTCAAGGATCGCGCGATCGAGCTGGCGTACGAGTTGCTCACCGACGGCTTCGGGTTCAGCGCCGACCGGCTGTATGTGACTGTGTACCGCGGCAACCCGGCACTCGGCCTGCCTCCCGATGACGTCTCGGCGGCGGCCTGGGAGCGCGCGGGGATCAGCAACGATCACGTCGTCTACCTCGGCGATGAGGACAACTTCTGGTCAGCGGGTGACACCGGCCCGTGCGGCCCGTGCACCGAGGTCTTCTACGACACCGGCGCCGGGCATGGCCCGCAGTACCGGCCAGGTGGCGAGTTCGACAGCGCCGGCCGGTACATCGAGATCTGGAACGCCGGGGTCTTCATGGTGTTCAACCGCCTCCCCGGCGGCTCCCTTGAGCCGCTGCGATTCGCCAGCGTGGACACCGGCTCCGGACTGGAACGCATGTCGATGGTGCTGCAGGGCCGCGACTCGGTGTACGAGACGGATCTCTTCGCGCCGATCGTGGCGGCGGTCGAGTCCGCCCTCGCCGGGACGACCGCGAGCCAGCGGGACATCCGCCTGGTCGCCGACCACGTACGGGCGTCGGCGTTCATACTCGGCGAGGGCGTCGAGCCATCGAACGAGGGCCGGGGCTACATCCCGCGCCGGCTGCTGCGCACCGCGATCGCCACCGCGATCCAGGCGGGCGCCGACTCCTTCGACCTCGGCCAGGTGGCCAGCGCCGCCCTCGACCAGCTGAGCCGCGGCTACCCTCGGCTCGGCGCGAACCGCGACCGGGCGCTCGCGCTGCTCGCCCGCGAGCAGCGCGACTTCGGCCAGGTGGTCCGCCGCGGCCTGGACCAGCTGTCCGCGCTGGCCGGCAGCCCTGGTTTCGAGATCAGCGGCGAGGACGTCTTCGCGCTCTTCGCCACGCACGGGATGCCGGTGGACCTGATCCGCGATTTCGCCGCCAGCCGGGGCGGCTCATTCGACGAGCGGCGGTTCGCCGAGCTCTTCGCCGGGCACCGGGAGCTGTCCCGCGCCCCCCGGGCCAGGGCGGGGACCGGCCCGGGTCAGGGCGGCCAGGCCGCCGTCGACCTTGAGCTCATCGCGGCGGCGGGCGGCGGGCCGACCCGCTTTCTCGGCTACCAGGAGCTTGCGGCCGACGCCAGGGTGCTCGCGCTGGCAGGGCCGTACGGGCTGGCCAGCAGGCTGACGGCGGGCGAGCGCGGCCTCGCCGTGTTCGACCAGACGCCCTGCTACGCCGAGGGCGGCGGCCAGGTCGGCGATACCGGCCAGGTCACCGCGCCCGGCCTGGCGGCCAGCGTGCTGGACACGCAGAACTCCGGGGGCTGCTTCGTGCACGCCATCGAGGTCACCAGCGGCGCCCTGCAGCCGGGCGACACCGTCGCGCTGGCCGTGGACGCCGGCCGGCGGCAGTCGATCATGCGGAACCACTCGGCGACCCACCTGCTGCACGCCGCGCTGCGCCAGGTGCTCGGCGAGCACGTCCGGCAGGCCGGGTCACTGGTTGCCCCTGACCGGCTCAGGTTCGACTTCCAGCACCCCCGGGCACTGACCGAAGGCGAGACCGATCAGGTCGAGCGGCTGGTGAACGCCGAGGTGCTGGCGAACATCCGCCGCACCACGCAGGTCAGGCCGTTCGCTGAGGCGATCGGCAGCGGCGCGATCGCGTTCTTCGGCGACAAGTACGGCGACGACGTCCGGGTGGTCTCGTTCGGAGATTTCTCCGCCGAGCTCTGCGGCGGCACCCACGTGCACGCCACGGCGGAGGTCGGCCTGTTCCGGATCACCGGCGAGAGCAGCATCGCCTCGGGCGTCCGCCGGATCGAGGCACTGACCGGAGAGGCCGCCGTCGCGTACACGCTGGAGCGCGACAGGCTGCTCAGGGACCTGGCTGCCCGGCTGCGGGTCTCCGTCGATCAGCTGCCGCGGCGCATCGAGGCGCTGACCGCGAGGTCAGCCGGCCGCGGGCGCGCCAGAATCGACGCCGCCTCGCTGGCCGACGCGGTCCGGGTGGCGCCGTCCGGGCAGCGTTACGTGATCATCTCCGATCCCGGCATCGAGCTGGCCAGCCTGGCCAGGGAGGCGCGGCGGCTCAGCCGCGAGCTTGACGCGGCGGCCGTGCTACTGCTGCCCGACCCGGAGTCAGGCTCGCTGCGCGTCGGCGTCAGCGTGCCCGAGACCGCGGCTGCAGCTACCAGTGCGGCCGGACAGCTCGACGCCAGGGCGGTACTGCAGCAGGTACTCGCCGTGACCGGCGGGCGCGGCGGCGGCAGCGCAACATTCGCCCAGGGCGGCGGTGCTCAGCCCGCGGACCTACCCGAAGTCGCCGCCAGGATCGCCGCGGCCCTGAGGCTCGGCGGCGAGCCGGGCCCGCCCGGCTGAGGCCCGCCCGGCTGAGGCCCGCCCGGCTGAGACCCGCCCGGCCGAGACCCGCCCGGCCGAAGCCCGCTGGCGCCTGGGGTACCTCGGTTGGAGTGGCAGGGCGTGTGCGGTTGCCGGCGCCCGTCTGCCAGTGGACTTGCGGCCGTGGGGCCGCTGGGCCCTGGCTGGCCGTCCCAGCGCGGATGGCTCCTGGTGCCGGTGAGCTTCAAGTGGCTGCCGGGGCGCCGAAGGCGCTCAAGCCCCTGACGTTCAATGGCGTGGCTCTTGAGAATGGGCCACGCATGGGCGACGGACGATGCAGCGCGGCCACCCGGCGCGGCCACCCGGCGCGGTCACGCGGCGCGGGACCGGCCAGGGTGGCGCCGCACCCGGGGCGCCCGCGGTATGCGGGGCCTGCCCGGATGTCTGCTGCGGCTTCGGGAGCGCTGTGGCCGCCTGGTGCGGGCGGGACCGGGTGTGCCGGTGCCGCCGCGGCGGCTGGCCACCGATTTCTTGTCGCCCCGCCTCGGCCTGCGCTGACCGGCGCCACCGGCGGCCAACGGGCCGAGGCCGGCTCGCGGGCCTAGCCGACGGGGCCCAGCCGACGGGGCCCAGCCGACGGGGCCCAGCCGACGGGACCCAGCCGACGGGACCCGGCTGGCGGGGCCCTCGGGCTCAGCGGCCAGTCGGGCCCGGCCGGCTGAGGCCGACTCACGGGGCCAGCCAGCCGGGCGAGCCGCGGTCGGCCACCGGTCCGGCGGCATGACAGGCTGAACGCGTGATCGCCGAACCGGAGCCAGGGCCCGCCGACAGTGCGCACCCTCCTGGCGTGCCTGCCAGGAGGCACGTCAGCGCGGACACGGTACGCCGCCTTGAGGGGTCGATGAGCTCGCTGGGCACGGCCGCCATGGCGTCGATGGACCGGCGCCTGCCGTGGTTCCGCCGGATGTCGGCGGAGAACAGGTCCTGGATCGGCCTGGTGGCCCAGGCGGGCGTCGCCGCGTTCGTCGACTGGATCAAGCACCCGGAACGCGACCGCCCGGCGGTCGCCGGCGAGGTGTTCGGCACCGCGCCGCGCGAGCTGGCCAGGGCGGTCAGCCTGCAGCAGGCGGTGGAGATGATGCGGGTCATCATCGACGTGGTGGAGGCGCAGGTCGACGAGCTGGCGGCGCCCGGCCACGAGGCCGAGCTGCGAGAGGCCGTGCTGCGCTACACGCGGGAGATCGCCTTCGGCGCCGCCCAGGTCTACGCGCGCACGGCGGAGGCCAGGGGCGCCTGGGACGCCCGCCTGGAGGCGCTGGTGGTGGACTCGCTGGTCCGCGGCGAGGTCGACGAGGGCCTGCAATCCTGGGCGTCAGCGCTGAACTGGTCGGCGGCCCCGGTCGCCGTCATCGCGGGCATCGCCGACGGCAGCGAGCCCGAGAGCCTGATCGACGAGCTCCGCGTCATCGCCAGGCGATCCAGGCTCGACCTGCTGGCCGGGGTGCACGGGCATCAGCTTGTCGTGGTCATCGGCGGCACCGCCGATCCGCTGCGGGCCGCGACTCATCTGGCCGGCCGGTTCGGCCCCGGTCCCGTCGTGGTCGGCCCGCCGGTGCCTGACCTGCGGTCGGCCGTGGTCTCGGCAGGCGCGGCACTGGCCGGCCTGCGCGCGGCGGCGGCCTGGCCGGAGGCGCCGCGGCCGGTGGAGGCGGCCGACCTGCTGCCCGAGCGGGCGCTGGACGGCGACGAGTCAGCGCGCGCGCAGCTCATCGAGGAGGTCTACGAGCCGCTGATGAGCGGCGGGCCCGCGCTCGTCGATACCGTCACCACCTACCTTGAGCAGGGCAGCTCGCTGGAGGCGACCGCCCGGCTGATGTTCGTGCACCCGAACACGGTCCGTTACCGGCTGCGCCGGGTGAGCGAGCTCACCGGGCTGGTTCCCAGCGAGGGCCGGGGAGCATTCGGCCTCTGGCTGGCCGTCGTGCTCGGCCGTCTCGCGGATAAGGAACCGTAGCTTGTAGACTTCCCACATATGACACGGCCAAAAGTTCGTACGGTTCGGCATTCGTATGGCGAAGTTCTACAGTGCAGGCTTAGTGGATGCTCTTGATCGCGGCGCCCGGCCAGGGTGCCCAGGCTGCTGGCTTCCTGGCCCCCTGGCTGGAGCTGCCCGGTTTCGCCGACCGCATAGCCGCCTGGTCGGATCTGGCGGAATGTGACCTCATCCGATACGGAACCACAGCCAGCGCTGAGCAGATCAGGGACACCGCCGTCGCCCAGCCGCTGCTTGTCGCCGCCGCCATCGCCGCGGCCGACGAGCTCTTCGGCGGCCTCGGCCAGGCGGGCAGGCAGGCGGGCGCTGTGGCCGGCCACAGCGTCGGCGAGCTGGCCGCCGGCGCCGTCGCGGGCGTGATCAGCCCTGCGGACGCCATCCGGCTGGTCCGGGTGCGCGGCCAGGCCATGGCACGCGCCGCGGCGGCCGAGCCCACCGGGATGACCGCCGTGCTCGGCGGCGACGAGACGGCCGTGCTCGCCGCCATCGAGAAGCACGGGCTTACCCCGGCGAACGTCAACGGCGCCGGCCAGATCGTCGCGGCCGGCACCACCGCGGAACTCGCCGCGTTCGCCGCCGACCCGCCGGCCCGCGCGAGGCTCATCCCGCTGCAGGTGGCCGGGGCCTTTCATACCCGGCACATGGCGCCCGCCGCTGCCGCGCTCCGGGCGGCAGCCGAGGGAGTAGCGGTCAGCGATCCATATATGGCGCTGCTGTCCAACCGGGACGGCGCCGTGGTGCGCGATGGCACCGACTGGATGGAGCGGATCATCACCCAGGTCAGCGCGCCGGTCCGGTGGGACAAGTGCATGCAGTCGATGACCGGCCTCGGGGTCAGCGCCCTGATCGAGCTGCCGCCGGCCGGGACGCTGACCGGCCTGGCGCGTCGCGGGCTGCCCGGCGTGCAGCTCGCTGCCCTCAAGACCCCGGACGACCTGGCGCCCGCTCGCGCGCTGATCGCCGAGCACCACCAGGCCGACGCGGACAGCCACGCGCCCGGATGGCGGCTGCTGGTCGCTCCGCTGGCAGGCACCTTCAGGGCGCGCGAGGCGGGCGAGGCGGCGGGTGCCGCAGTGGGCAGCGGAGCCGAGCTCGGGCACGTGGAGATGCGCGGCGACAGCCACCTTGTCACTCCCGGGTTCCCGGCGACGATCATCGAATGGCTGGTCGAGGACGGCGACCCGGTCAGCGCCGGGCAGCCGCTCGTCCGGCTGCAGCCCGAAGGCAGCGAGTGAACCCCAGCACTCCAGCGGCCCGCGCCGCTGGCCCGGCATCGAAAGGCAGGATCCGGATGCGACTCAGCGAGGGCTCGGCGGGGGCACGGATCCTGGCATTCGGCGGTTACCAGCCGGCCAGGGTGGTAACCAATGACGAGATCGCGGCCACGATGGACACCAGCGACGAGTGGATCCGCAGCCGGGTCGGCATCGCCAGCCGGCGGATCGCCGCCCCGGACGAGACCGTGGCGGACATGGCGGTGGCCGCGGGCGGCAAGGCGCTGGCCGGCAGCGGGCTGTCCCCCGCCGACATCGACCTGGTGATCGTGGCCACCTGCACTCCCGAGGTCCAGATCCCGAACACGGCGGCCACGGTGGCCCGCAGGCTCGGCATCGCCGCGCCTGGCGCCTACGACATGAACGCGGCCTGCGCGGGCTTCTGCTACGCGCTCGCCAGTGCGAGCGACGCGGTGCGCACGGGGACGGCCACGCACGTGCTGGTGATCGGCGCGGAGAAGCTATCCCAGTGGGTGGACTGGACCGACCGCTCGACCGCGATCATCTTCGCCGACGGGGCGGGCGCCGCGGTCGTCGGCCCGGTCGCCGAGCCGGCTGACGGGCCGGGCATCGGGCCGGTGGTCTGGGGCAGCGCCGGCGAAATGGCCGACAAGATCTACATCAAGGACCGGAACTCGTTCATCGTGCAGGAGGGACAGGCCGTCTTCCGGTGGGCGACCACCGCGCTTCATCCGATCGCCAGGAAGGCCTGCGAGGTGGCCGGCGTCGATCCCGCCGAGCTGGCCGCGTTTGTCCCGCATCAGGCCAACCTGCGGATCATCGAGGCCATCGCGCGCAAGATCGGCGCCCCGCAGGCGAAGGTAGCCGACGATATCGTCACGGCGGGTAACACCTCATCCGCGTCGATTCCGCTGGCGCTGTCCCGGATGATCGAGCGCGGCGAGGTCGGCTCCGGGGCACCGGTCCTGCTGATCGGCTTCGGCGCGGGTATCTGCTACGCGGCTCAGGTGATCATCTTGCCCTGACCGCTTCCTGCCGCGCAGGCCGGTGCCCGCGGGGCGACCATCACCGAGGAAAGAAACGAACCGAAGGAGAGAACGAGCACATGGCGATGACGGAGCAGGAAATTCTGGCGGGCCTCGGCGAGATCATCGACGAGGTTGCGGGCGTCCCCGCCGACCAGGTCACCCCGGACAAGACGTTCGTTGACGACCTGGACATCGACTCGCTGTCGATGGTCGAGATCGCGGTGGCGGCCCAGGACAAGTTCGGCGTCGAGATTCCTGACGACCAGCTGAAGGACCTTAAGACCGTTCAGGACGTCGTCGACTACGTCCGGCGCGCTGGCGTGTCGGCCTGACCCGGGGAAGCATCGCGGCGCCGTCCCGGCCTGCCGCGGCGCCGCGTTACCCGACCTGAGGAGGATGCCGCAATGGGCACAGACCGGACACAGGTGGTCGTTACCGGGCTGGGCGCGATCACGCCGCTGGGCGCCGACGTCCCGTCGACCTGGGACGGGCTGCTGGCCGGGCGGAGCGGCGTCCGCGCGCTGACCGACGACTGGGCACGCGAGCTGCCGGCGCGGATCGCGGCGTGGGCGGCGGTCGAGCCGGGCACGCTGATGGACCGCGTGCAGGCCCGGCGCCTCGACCGCTGCGAGCAGTTCGCGATCATCGCGGCGCGCGAGGCATGGGCCGACGCGGGCGCCCCTGAGGTCGATCAGGAGCGGCTCGGCGTCGTGGTGTCGAGCGGCATCGGCGGCATCGCGTCGACCCTGTCGGCTTACGACACGCTCAGGGAGAAAGGCTGGCAGCGGCTCTCCCCGTTCACCGTGCCGATGCTCATGCCGAACGGGTCGGCGGGCTGGATCAGTCTGGAGCTCGGCGCCCGCGCCGGGGTCCATACGACCGTCAGCGCGTGCGCGTCCGGGGCCGAGGCGATCGGCTACGCGATCGACATGATCAGGTCCGGGCGCGCCGACATCGTCGTGGCCGGCGGTACCGAGGCCGCGATCATTCAGCTGAATATCGCGGCGTTCGCGGCGATGCGCGCGCTGTCCACGCGTAACGACGAGCCGCAGCGGGCGTCCCGCCCGTTCGACAAGGGCCGCGACGGCTTCGTGCTCGGCGAGGGCGCGGGCATGGTCGTGCTGGAGTCGGCCGAGCACGCGGCCCGCCGGGGAGCCAATGTGCACGCCGTCGCCGCGGGCGTCGGCTACTCCGCCGATGCGCACCATATCGCCCAGCCCGACCCGGATGGCAAGGGCGCGATCCTCGCCATCGGCCGGGTGCTCGCCGACGCCGGCCTGACCGCCGAGCAGGTCGTCCATGTCAACGCTCACGCCACGTCGACGCCGGCCGGCGACGAGGTCGAGGCCCACGCGATCGCCGCGGCCCTGGGCCCGGCCGCCGGCAGCGTGGTCGTGTCGGCCACCAAGTCGATGACCGGGCATCTGCTCGGCGGCGCGGGCGCGCTGGAGTCAGTCGCCGCGATCCTGGCCCTCCGCGAGCGGGTTGCGCCGCCCACCATCAACCTCGATGACCCCGCCGACGAGCTTGGCGTCGACATCGCCACCGAGCCCAGGGAGCTGCGGCCGCGGGACAAGGCCCCGATGGCCGTGCTGAACAACTCATTCGGCTTCGGCGGCCACAATGTCGCGCTCGCCTTTACCGCCGCCTGAGCCGAGCTTGCCCGCCGCACCCAAGGAGACCGACGTGACCGTACTCGACAACCGGATGCCCGTGACCGGGCAGGCGCGGGTGACCGGGCAGGCGCCCGCACCGGCCGGGTCGGCGCCCGCGGCCGGGGCCCGCGCTTCCGGCGGTTCCCGTGATCCCGCGGTCAGGCTGGAGGCGCTGTTCGACCCCGGCTCGCTGGCCCTGCTGACGCCAGCCGACGCCAGCGGCGTGCTGACCGGCACCGGAACGATCGACGGCATGACAGCGGTCGCGTTCGCCAGCGATCCCCGGATCCAGGGCGGCGCCATGGGCACCGCCGGGTGCGAGGCGATCGTCACCGCGTACGACTACGCCATGATGACCGGCGCGCCGGTCATCGGCCTCTGGCACTCCGGCGGCGCCCGGCTGCGCGAGGGCGTGGAGAGCCTGCACGCGGTGGGCACGGTCTTCGCGGCGATGACGCGGGCCTCCGGCGTGGTGCCGCAGATCTCCGTGGTGCTCGGCGCGGCGGCCGGCGGCGCCGCCTACGGCCCGGCGCTCACCGACCTGGTCATCCTGTCGGACCGCGGCCGGATCTTCGTCACCGGTCCGGACGTCGTCCGCAGTGTGACCGGCGAGGACGTCGACATGGAGCGGCTTGGCGGGCCGGAGCCGCACAGCCGCCGGTCCGGCGTCGTGCACCTGGTCACCGCGACCGACGCCGAGGCGCTCGCCGCCGCACGTCAGCTGGCCCTGCTGCTCGGCAGGCAGGGCACCATGCCGGCGGCCGGCGACCGGGCCTATGAGCTGCTTGGCAGCAGCGACCTCGCCGCTCTGCTGCCCGAGTCCCCGCGACGCGCCTATGACGTGCATCCGCTGATCAGCGGGCTGCTCGACGAGCCCGGCATCGAGCTGCACCCCCGGTGGGCGCCGAACGTGGTCACCACCCTCGGCCGGCTGGCAGGGCGGACGGTCGGCGTGATCGCGAACAACCCGCTGCGGCTCGGCGGCTGCCTGGACGCGACATCGGCCGAGAAGGCGGCCCGCTTCGTGCGCATGTGCGACGCGTTCGGCGTGCCGCTTGTCGTCGTGGTGGACGTGCCGGGGTACCTGCCCGGCGTCGGGCAGGAATGGGACGGCGTCGTCCGCCGGGGCGCCAAGCTCCTGCACGCGTTCGCCGGGGCGACGGTCCCCCGCGTGACGCTGGTCACCCGCAAGGCCTACGGCGGCGCCTACATCGCGATGAACTCGCGCTCGCTCGGCGCGACGCGGGTCTTCGCCTGGCCGGGTGCCGAGCTGGCGGTGATGGGCTCGGTCGCGGCCGTGCGGATCCTGCACCGCCGCGCGCTCGCCGAGGTGCCGGCCGGGCTGCGGCACGAGGCCGAGACGGAGCTGGCGGCCGAGCACGAGCGCGAGGCGGGCGGCCTGAGCCGCGCCATCGCACTCGGCGTCGTGGACGAGATCGTCGAGCCGGCCGATACGCGGCAGGCGATCGCGCGCGCGATCGCGGCTGTGCCGGCCAGCCGGGGCAGGCACGGCAACATCCCGCTGTAAACGAGGTCCCGGCAACGCTGAAGGCGTTGTGCGTCACGACCCGTACCCCGTGAGCGATCGCGGTGGCCGCGATAGAGCTATCGCTGACCAGGACTCCGGCAAGGTCACTGGGTCACGGGGTCACCTACGGTGGTGGCCATGATGGCGAACGCCAGCCTGCCCGGCTCCCCCCTGATGCCCAGCTCCCCCCTGTCGCCCGGTGCGGGAAACCCGAGCGTGCTGCTGATCGAGGACGACCAGGGCATCGCCACCCAGCTGATCCGGGGCCTGAGCCGGGGCGGCTACCGGGTTGACCATGTGCTCACCGGGCGCGAGGCGCTTAGCCGCGCCGACCCGGACGTGGTGCTGCTCGACCTCGGACTGCCCGACGTTGACGGCGTGCATGTCTGCCGGCGGCTGCGCGAGCGGTCTCGCGCGGCGATCATCGTGGTGACCGCCCGTGGCGAGGAGGCCGAGCGGGTTCTCGCGCTGGATGCGGGCGCCGATGACTACCTGGTCAAGCCGTTCGGTCTCGCCGAGCTTCAGGCCCGGATCCGCGCGGTGCTGCGCCGCAGCCGGCCCGCCGGCGACGCCGAGCTGATCAGGCACGGGCCGCTGACCGTCGACCTGCGCCGCCGCACGGTCACCATCGCCGGGACAAGCGTCACCCTGACGCCGAAGGAATTCGACATCCTGGAATGCCTGGCGGCCGATCCAGGGCGGGTGGTGAGCCGCCAGGAGATCCTGGAAAGCGCCTGGGACTCGCACTGGTACGGGCCGACGAAGGTCCTCGACGTGCACATGGCCGCACTGCGCCGCAAGCTCGGCGTCCCCGGCCTGATCGAGACCGTCTACGGCCACGGCTTCCGGCTGAGCGAGAGCTGATGGCCCGCCGGATCGTGCTGGCGATCCTCGCCCTGATCTGCGCGCTGCTGGGCACCGTCGTCATCCCGCTCGGCCTGATCACCGCGAACCACGACCGCCAGGATTTCCGCCAGCAGGCCGTCACCGCCGCCCGGTCGCTGGCCAGTGTCGCGGAGGAGAAACTCGGCGACAGCGAGCACGGCACCGCGCTGACCAACGCCATCGCGCAGATCCGCGGCGACGGCGACCAGGTCACCGTTTATGACCGGGATGGGAAACGGATCGCCGGGGCCCGGTCGGCTGCCGCGCCCGCGGCGGTCAGCGCGGTGCTCTCAAGCCGCGCGGCCACTGTGCGGCCGGACGGCGGCCGGCTCCTGGTCATCGCGCCGGTGCGCGGCGACGACGGCGGCCCGATCCTCGGCGCCGTCGCGCTGTCGCGCTCGTCCGGCCCGCTGAGCCACCAGCTCACGGTGCTGTGGACCTGGCTCGCCGCCGTCGCGGCGGGCGGCCTGATCGCGGGCGCCGCCGTCGCGGTCGCGCTGGCCCGCTGGGTCGCCCGGCCGCTGTCCTCCCTGGAGGACGCAGCCCGGCAGCTCGGCGACGGCGCGCTGGCAACCCGCGCCAGCCTGGGCGGCGGCCCCGGCGAGGTCCGCCGGCTGGCCATCAGCTTCAACACCATGGCCGGGCGACTGGAGGCGCTCGTCGACGGCCACCAGGCGATGATGGCCGACGTCTCCCACCAGCTCCGCACCCCGCTGACAGCGCTGCGCCTGCGGCTCGACCTGCTGGCCCAGGACGCCGACGAGCACACCGCAGCCGAGGTCGCCGGCGCGCAGGAGGAGATCGCCCGGCTGTCCCGGCTGGTCGACGGCCTGCTCGCGGTCGCCCGCGCGGAGAACGCCGCCGCCCGGCCCGTCACCATCGCCGTGCACGAGATCATCACCGACCGCGGCGCCGCCTGGCGGCCGGCCGCCGATGAGCGCGGCATCGAGATCACCAGCACCTGCCCGGGCCCGGTGTACGCGAGCCTCCCCGACGGGCACCTCGAGCAGATTCTCGACAACCTGCTGGCCAACTCCCTGGACGCCGTCCCGGCCGGCGGTCACATCCGGATCCGCGGCAGCGCCGCCGGGCCGGTCACGCTGATCACGGCCGAGGACGACGGGCCCGGGATGACTGAGCCACAGCGCGCCGCCGCGTTTCACCGGTTCGTCAGCGCCACGCCCGGCGGCTCCGGCCTCGGCCTCGCCATCGTGCACCGCCTCATCACCTCCGGCGGCGGCCACGCCGAACTCTCCGGCACCGCCGGCGGCGGCCTCACCGTCACCCTCCAGCTCCCCGCCGCCCACCCGGCCCGCGCCCCCCGCCGCACCCCCGCCAGATCCACCTGACGCCGGCTGAAACAGGCCGTTACCAGCGAACGCGGACGCCAGCGAGACAGTTTCACGATCCTTCAGGCCGCTGGTTCGGCCGGCTACGGCTGACGGGGGTCGCAGCCAGCGAGTCCCGGCGGTCTTTACCGCTTCTGAACGTTTCCTGAACCGGATCCGCGCACCCCGGCGGGCAGTGTGGACGGGCAAGGCACGCCCCCGCCGCGGGGGCCGTGCCGGAAGGAGCGTCCAGCCCCATGCCGCTGCCAGCCGATGACGGCGTCATCCGCCGCGACGAGACCCTCGCGCGCACCCGCCGGGCGTCCCGGCTGATCACCACGGCCGCGGTCACGGCCGCGGTGGTGCTCGGCACCGCCTTCGCGCACGCGCTGCCGGGCCATCACGCCGCGGCGCAGGCCGCTCCGGCAGGCGCGTCGGCAACGTCAGTCGGCAGCGCCGCCCAGGGGCCCGGCCGGCGGGCGGCCCCGGCGCGGCGGCACGCCCATCATCACCAGGCACGCCTGCAGCCTCCGGCACAGCCGCCGGCCGCCGCCCCGGCTCCGCCGCAGGCCGCATCGGGCGGCTCCTGATGACAATGCTCTGGTACGCGACGCGCGGCACCGGCGTCGTCGCCCTGCTGCTGCTGACGGCCGTGGTCGCCCTTGGCATCGCCGGAACCGCCAGATTCGAAACGGAGCGCTGGCCGCGGGTCATGACGGCAGCGCTGCACCGCTACCTGTCGCTGCTCGCCGTGGCGTTCGTCGCGGTGCATGTCGCGACCGCCGTGCTCGATCCCTACGCGCCGATCGGCTGGGCCGCCGCCGTGGTGCCATTCTCCGCGAGTTACCGTCCGCTGTGGCTCGGCCTCGGCGCGGTCGCCTCCGACCTGCTGCTCGCCGTCGTGATCAGCAGCCTGCTGCGGGCCCGGCTCGGCTACCGGATATGGCGGGCGGTGCACTGGCTCGGCTATGCCTGCTGGCCGGTGGCGCTCTGGCACGGGCTGGGCACCGGGACCGACAGCCGCCTGATCTGGCTGCTCGGGCTGGACGCGTGCTGCGTCGCCGCGGTGGCCTGCGCCGCAGGGTGGCGCCTGTCGCTGGTGCCGGGTTCCGGACGGCGGCTTCTCGCCGCCGGTGCCGGGGCGGCCCTGGTGCTCGCGACCGTCACGTTCGCGGCCATCGGGCCGCTGCGCCCAGGCTGGGCCCGCCGGGCCGGAACGCCCGTAACCCTCCTCGCCGGCAGCGCGGCGGCCGCGACGGCGCTGCCAGTGAACGGTGCCTTTGCCGGCCGGGTCTCACGCGCCGGGCCGGGCGCTGACGGCGAGACGACGATCACGGTGAGCGGCCAGGGCAGCGGCCGGGCTCGGCAGTCGATCGTGATCACGCTGCGCGGGCAGCCGGATGATGGCGGGATCCTGATGTCCAGCGGCGAGGTGGGCCTGCGGCCCGCGGCGTCGTCGGCCAGCTACCAGGGCCCCGTGGTCCGGCTGGATGGCAGCCTGGTCGTGGCCGACCTGCGCGGGCCCGGCGGGTACATGGCGCAGGCGCGGATCACCCTGGACGTCAGCGGGACGCGCGCGACCGGGGAGCTGGCTGTCACCGGAGCCGGATCGTGACCGGCGCTGACGTGGCGGGCCGTGACGTGGCCGCCCGTGACGCGGCCGGCCAGCCGTCGACCGGGGCTGCGCGACTGATGGCCGGCTGGCGGGAGACCGGCCGGTCCGCCACCGCGGCCGATCACCTGGAAAGGTACGGCCCGCTGCCGCTGCGCGGGCCCGGCGCAGGGGGCAGGCGCGGCTTGCGCGGCGGCGGGCTGCGGGCGCGCGGGCTGGCCGAAGCCGTGGCCGAGGCCGGCCTGACCGGCCGGGGCGGCGCCGGCTTCCCGACCGGGACGAAGATGCGGGCGGTCGCCGCGGGCGGCGGTACTCCGGTGGTCGTCGCCAACGGCATGGAGGGCGAGCCGGCCAGCAGCAAGGACGAGGCGCTGCTGACCCTCGCCCCGCACCTGGTGCTCGACGGCGCCGTGCTGGCGGCGGCGGCCGTCGGCGCGCCGGTCGCGCACCTGTGCCTGTCCCGGCACCGGCCGGAGCTCATCGAGCGGGTGCTCGCGGCCCTCGCCGACCGGCAGCAAGCCTGGACTGACCCGGTCGCCATCGAGGTGCACGCCGTGCCGCACCATTACGTGTCCGGCGAGGAGACCGCGCTGATCCGGTGGCTGAACGGCGGCCAGGCGAAGCCGGCCGCGACGCCGCCCCGGCCGCATGAGCGGGGCGTCCGGCGCCAGCCCACGCTGGTCGACAACGTGGAGACGCTGGCCCATGTCGCCCTGATCGCCCGGTACGGCCCGGACTGGTTCCGGCAGGCCGGGCGGCAGGACGCGCCCGGCACGATGCTGGTGACGGTGTCCGGCTCCGTCACCCATCCCGGCGTGCGGGAGATCGAGCTCGGCACGCCGGTCGGCGAGGTGCTGGCGCGCTGCGGCGCCGCGGAGACCACTGAGGCCGTTCTGGTCGGCGGCTACTTCGGCAGCTGGCACGACGCGGGCAGCATCGCCGGCGTGCCGATCACCGCCGGCGACCTCAGGCGGCTGGGCGCCTCGCCGGGCGCCGGCGCGCTCGTCGCCCTGCCGGCCGGCGCCTGCGGGCTGAACGAGACCGCGCGCGTCCTCGCCTACCTCGCCGGGCAGAGCGCGGGCCAGTGCGGCCCGTGCATGTTCGGGCTCGCGTCAATCGCCGAGGACTTCGCCCTGCTCGCGGCCGGCCGGCCCGGCGGCGCCCTGTTCGGCCGGCTGGAGC
>Ga0302184_10000419_pt1 | contig 28172 bp, 24 predicted proteins | sample I_Palsa_N3_3_FD_200233 | JGI IMG/M metagenome (GOLD analysis project Ga0302184, IMG submission 200233) | Peat permafrost microbial communities from Stordalen Mire near Abisko, Sweden - I_Palsa_N3_3 | ecosystem: Environmental > Terrestrial > Soil > Palsa > Peat permafrost | place: Sweden...
CCACGGGCACGGCGACGGCCCAGGCGCGCCGGGCGCGGCGGAAGGCCAGTGCCGACGCATCACCGACCGCCGACGTGCCGAGCAGGAGCTGATAGCGTCGCGGGCGCGCCTGGTCACCGCGCCCAACACAGCACGTCAGCGCGTTACCAGGGACCTGCACGACGGTGTCCAGCAGCATCTGGTCGCTACCCTTATCAACCTTCAACTGGCCGAGCAGCGCTGGGAGTCGGCTCCGCATCGGGCCAGGGAACTTCTCGGCCAGGCCCTGGAGGACACCAGGCGCGGGATCGAGGACCTGCGCGAGCTGGCGGCCGGCCTGCATCCCGCGATCCTCACCCAGCATGGCCTGGCACCGGCCGTTCGTGGCCTGGCCGACCGGGTCGCCATTCCCGTCGAGATCGACGTTCCCGGCATCAGGCTGCCGGCCTCCGTCGAGGCCAGCCTCTACTTCTTCTGCTCCGAAGCGCTGACGAACATCGTCAAGCACGCGCAGGCTACCTGCGCCTGGGTACGGCTGGAGGTCGCAGCTGACCGGTGCGTCGTCGAGGTCCGGGACGACGGGGTCGGCGGGGCGCGTCCCCAGTCCGAAACCAGCGGCCTCCTCGGGTTGAGCGACCGAATAGGGGCGATCGGCGGCACGCTGGACATCATCAGCCCGCACTCGGGCGGAACGGTGCTCCGGGCATCGGTCCCCATCCCGCAAGGTGTCGTCAGATGACGACTATTCATCGTCCGGCCCAGGGGATTGCCTTGAAACGTGACGCGCAGACCAGGTCGGAAGCATGGGTGAGGTCGCCACTGTTCAAGTAGTCCCGGGCGAGCTGAGACCTTTCCAGATCAGTTTTGACCGGCCCGGCCACGCCACGGTCGAACTGGCGGCGCTAACCGGCGCCGCGGCGTCCGCCGCCGAGCCCAGGACCCCCGATGCTCCCGGCGCTCCTTCCGTCCGGGCCGGGGTTGTGTCTCGCTGCGCGCTGTTCGGGCGGCTGGCCGAATCCGAACGCGTCGCTGCGGTGTCGGCGCCGGCCGGGAGCGGGAAGACGGTGCTGATGCGGTCCTGGATCGCCGAGGCTGGCCTGGCCACCCGCGCCGCGTGGGTATCGGTGAACGGTGAGCAGCGGGATCCGCGGCGGTTCTGGATCTCGGTCGTCGGCGCGCTTCGGGGCACGGCGGCCGGATCGGCGCTGGTCCGGCCGCTGACCGCGGCGCCGGATCTGGACGGCTGGGCGGTGGTGGAGCGGCTGCTGACGGACCTGGCCCAGTTGGAAGACCGGCTGTGGCTGGTGATCGACGATGCGCACCTGCTGGGCCCGGGCGAGGTGCTACCGCAGCTCGAGCTTCTGGTCCTGCGGGCGCCGCCGGAGCTGCGGTTCGTCCTCGCGACCCGGCACGATCTGCGGCTGGGGTTGCACCGGCTGCGGCTGGCCGGGGATCTGACCGAGATTCATGCGGCCGATCTGCGGTTCAGCCTGGCCGAGGCGCGGGCGCTGTTCGGCGCGACCGGGGTGAAGTTGCCGCCCGACGCGCTGGCCCGGTTGCACCAACGGTGCGAGGGCTGGGCGGCCGGGCTACGGCTGGCCGCGCTCTCGCTGGCCGGGCACCCGGACCCGGAGCGGTTCGCCGCGGAGTTCTCCGGCACCGATCGCACGGTGGCTGAATTCCTGCTGGCCGAGGTGCTGGACCGGCAGAGCGAGGAGGTGCGGCGGCTGCTGCTGCGCACCTCAGTGCTGGAGCGGGTGTCCGGTCCGCTGGCGGACGTGCTGACCGGCAGCTCAGGCGGGGAACGGATCTTGCAGGATCTGGAGCAGGCCAACGCGTTCGTGGTGTCGCTGGACGCGGGCAGGACGTGGTTCCGCTACCACCAGCTGTTCGCGGACCTGCTGCAACTGGAACTGCGCCGCACCGAGCCGAATGAGCAGGCCGCGCTGCACGGCGCTGCCGCCGGGTGGCTGGCCGAGCACGGGCACCCGGTCGAGGCGGTCCGCCAAGCGCAGGCCGCCGGGGACTGGGGGACGGCGGCCCGGCTGTTGTCGGACCACTGGCTCGACTTCTACCTCGCCGGGCGGGGAGCAACGTTGGTCGAACTGCTGGCCACGTTCCCCCGCCGGGTCGTCGCGGCCAGCCCCGAGCTCACCGCCGTGCAGGTGGCCGGTGATCTGGTCCGGGGAGCCCTGGAAGATGCCAGGCGGCACCTGGCCATGGCCGCCGGCGCGCTGACGGCCGTGCCCGCAGAGCGTCGCGGACGGGTGCAGGTCATGCTGGCGGTGCTGCGGCTCTTCTTGGCCCGGCGTTTCGTCGATTTCCCGGTCGTGGCCGAGGAGGCACATCGGGTGTTCGCTCTCACCGAGGGTGCCGATGCCGCGCACCTCGGGCTGAGCGAGGATCTGCGTGCCGCGGCGTTGATCAGCCTCGGTATCGCCGAGGTCTGGGCGTTCCGGTTCGCGGACGCGGATCGGCATCTGAAGCAGGGCATTGCTCTGGCGCGCCTGATCGGGCGGCCGTACCTGGAGTTCACCGGCCTGACCCACGGGGCGCACGGGATGCTGCTGTTCCGGCCCGGTGCGTTGCAAGCGGAGTGGAGCAGGCAGGCGATCGAGCTGGCGGAACGGCATGGCTGGGGGGAGGAGCCGCTCGCCGGGGTGGCCCACGCCCAACTGGGGATCGTGATGCTGTTCCAGGGACGGCTGGATGAAGCGGAACCGTGGCTGGAGCGCGCCGAGCGTACCCTGCGCACCGAGGTGGAACCGGCCGCCGGGATGATCCTGCGTTACGCCCGCGGGGTCCTGGAGCTGGCCCGTGGCCGTTACCAGGAGGCGCTGGCTGCTTTCCAGGCCGCTGAGAAGCTGGCCAAGGTACTGATCACCCCGCACACCCACGTGACGTCGATACGATCACGCATGCTGGCGACGCTGGTCCGGCTCGGCCAGACCGGACGGGCCGAGCAGGTTCTCGCCGAGCTGGACGAGGGCGAGCGGGTCAGCGCAGAGATGCGCATCGCAGCGGCGGCGCTGCGACTGGCCACCGGCGATCCGCAGGTGGCGACCGATGCGCTCGCGCCCGTCCTGGACGGCCCGGTCTCCGGGGCCCTGCGGGTGCAGACGGTAACGGCGCTGCTGCTGGCGGCGCGAGCCCGCGACGCCCTAGGCGACCAGGCCACCGCCGGACGTGTCCTGGAGCGGGCGCTGGATGTCACCGACTCCAACGGCATCCTCCTGCCGTTCCTCCTGGACCCCGTCCCGGTTCTGCTCGAGCGGCATCGCCGCAGCGGCACCGCCCACCCCGTCTTGATCTCCAAGATCCTGGACCTGCTGCGCCGGCCGGCCGGGGCCGCACCGCCGCCCGGCAGCCAACCGCGATGGCCCCTCAGCCGCGGCCTGGATGAACAGCTCACTGACAGCGAGACCCGCGTCCTGCGCTACCTGCCGACCCACCTCACGGTGCACGATATCGCCAATGAGCTATTCCTCTCGGTGAACACCGTCAACACCCATCGGCGCCACCTGTACGCCAAGCTCGGCGTCCACAGCCGCCACGAGGCGGTGGACCGAGCCCGCGCCCTGGGCCTGCTCGCGCCCTCCGTGCGACGGGCGTAAGGCGGAGATCGCAAGAACGCAGGTCGCATCACGTCGGACGAGTAGGGCCGGCCTCGGCTTGGGTCGGCCTTACCCCGCGAGCGGCTTGGGCTGGCGCGCCGGTCCGGATCAGCGGCCCGTTGCGGAGCAGAGCGCCGCAGATGATCGCGCCGCCGGCGAAGATCCCGGCGATCCACCAGAACGCCGTGTCGTACCCATGGGCCAGCGCCAGCCCGGTCAGGGCCTGGCGGCCGATGAGCCGGGCCGAGGCGACGTGCGCGACGAGGTAGGAGGTGACGGCAGCGGTGAACAGTGTGTTCAGCAGCGAGGTGCCGATGGATGCGCCAAGCTGCTGGCCGACGTTGACGGTCGCGGAGGCGACGCCGGCGTCCTGCGGGGCCACGCCGAAGGTCCCGGTGCTGATCGACGGCGCGATCACCAGGCCCATGCCGATGGCGGCGACGATGAGCGGGCCGACCACGCCGGTGGCGTACCCGGTGTGCGGGCCAGCTGGGCCAGCCAGACCATCGCACCTGCTGCGGTGAGCATCCCGGACGCGACCAGCGGCCGGGGACCGAACCTGGGCATCAGCACGATCGTGGCCAGGTTGGAGGTGGCCGCCGAGCCGGCGCTGATCGGCAGGAACGCGACGCCGGTGACGAGGGGTGAATACCCGAGCGTTTGCTGAAGGTAGTAGGTCAGGAAGAAGAAGGTGCCGAACAAGCCAGCTTCGGCGATAAACGTCGCGACGTAGGCGCCGCCGCGGTCGCGGTCCAGGATCACACGGGGCGGCAACAGCGGGTGGGGCGCCCCGCCCTGCCAGGCCGCGAAGGCCGCCAGCAGCACCACGCCAGCGGCCAGGAACCCGTAGGTGGAAGGTGCGCTCCAGCCGCGGGTGCCCGCGTTGGAGAATCCGTAGACCAGGCAGAACACGGCGCTGGAGGCCAGCAGCACGCCGGGGATATCCAGCTTGGGCTTGGTCGGGGATGGCTGCCGCTGCAGCAGCAGCGCTCCGCCGGTGATGGCCACCACCGCGAAGATCAGGTTCACGTACAGCGTCCACCGCCAGGACAGGTACTCGGTCAGCGCGCCGCCCAGCAGCAGACCCACCGCGCCGCCGGCGACGGCGATCGCCCCGAAGACGCCGAACGCCTTGCCGCGCTCCTTCGGCTCGGTGAACGTGGTGGTCAGTAGCGACAGCGCCGACGGCACCAGCAGCGCGGCGAACACGCCCTGGCAGGCCCGCGCGGTCACCAGCATGGTGAAGTTGACCGAGGCGCCGCCCACGGCCGAGACGTTCGCAAAGCCGACGAGCCCGACCAGGAACGTTTCCTTCCGGCCCAGCAGGTCAGCCAGCCCGCCGCCGAGCAATAGCAGGCTGCCGAACGCCAGCGCGTACGCCTTGACCACCCACTGCCGGTCTACCTCGGTGAAGTGCAGGGCCCGCTGGATCGTCGGTAGCGCGATGTTCATCACCGTGAGATCCAGGACCACCATCAGTTGCGCCAGGCCGATCACGCCCAAGATCAGCCAGCGCCGCCGACCCAGGCCGCTGCTCACGAGGGTGGCATCAGACATCTCTGCCGGGTAGGGGATGCTCATGCCGTCTCCTTACCGTGCGCTCGGGACGGGACCCAGGCTTGCCGCCGCGCAGGTGATTGGTCCTCACCGGATCCTGGTGATCCGTCAGACCGGACAGCGTTTGCCGCTGCTATCACCAGATTCCGGCGATGCGGGTTCACCCGCCGATCCTCAAACATGGGGATCATGGACCGAGGTCGGCCGTGGCACCGGGACCGTCGACTGAGGGTGGCGTGCGCACTGCCCGGCTGATCGCTCGCGACGATCTTGTCGCTCGCCTGGACCGCGCGGTCGAGGGAAAGGTGACGATTATCTCTGCGCCTGCGGGCAGCGGGAAGACGTCGCTGCTGCGCGCCTTGACGGGGCGCCCAGGCCGGGCGCATCGCAAATCACCGGAATCAGGTGACACTCGCTCACCACGACGGCCGCTAGCTTCGGGCTCATCGAACTCTGATACGAAAAGGAGCCGCTCCCATGACCAGCGCCCCGGTGCGTGACCCGCTCGCCGACCATCTCCTCACGCCGGAGAACGCGGCGTTCCTGTTCATCGACTACCAGCCAAACCAGCTGGCCACGATCCGCTCGATGGATCCCGCGCTGCTGCTGAAGAACGCCGTCTCGACGGTCAGGGCCATCAAGACCTTCGGGGTCCCGGTCGTGCACTCGACCGTCAACGTCGCCGCCGGTCAGGGGTCAACGCTGCCCGAACTCGCCAGCCTGCTGGCCGAGGACAAGCCGCTGGACAGGACCACGGTCAACTCCTGGGAGGACGTCGAATTCCTCCAGGCCGTCCGCGCCACCGGCCGCAGGAAGCTCATCCTCTGCGCCCTGTGGACGGAAGTGTGCATGGCCTTCACCGCTTTGGATTCCCTGCGCGACGGGTACGAGGTCTACCCCGTCGTCGATGCGATCGCCGGCTCCTCGCCCGAGGCCCACCGTGCCGGCCTGGAGCGGGTGACCCAGGCTGGCGGGCAGCCGATCAGCTGGGTCTCGCTCGCCTGCGAACTTCAGCGCGACTGGGCCCGCCAGGAGACCGTCCCGGCGATTTACGAGCTCGTCCTCACCGACCGCCTACTGAAGGAGTAGTGCCATGTCTGGCGCCGACGTTCTCGAGCGCGGCCTGCTGATCGGCGGGAAAAGTGTCCCCGCGAGTTCCGGCAAGCTTGCTGACGACGTCTCCCCGTGGGACGGCGAGGTCTACGCACGCGTCGCCGCCGGTACGCCGGCGGACATCACCCGGGCGGCCGACGCGGCCGAGGCCGCGTTCCCCAGCTGGTCCAAGGTAGGGGCGTTCGAGCGACGCGAGATCTTCCTGAGGGCCGCTGACGTGATGGCCAAGCGCGGCGAGGAGGCGATCACCGCCTTGGCTCTGGAGACCGGAGCGTCCCGCGTGTTCTCGCAGTTCAACCTGGCGTTCTGCATCCAGGTGCTGCGCGAGGCCGCCGCGGCGATCACCCGCCCGATGGGCGAGCTGTTGCCGACCTCCATCCCGGGTGCCTACTCGATTGCCCAGCGAATCCCCTTCGGCGTGGTGGGGGCGATCTCACCGTGGAACGCGCCGCTGGTCCTCGGCATCCGCTCCATCGCCATTCCGCTGGCCGTTGGCAACACCGTCGTGATGAAGCCGAGCGAGGACGCCCCGATCACCTGCGGACTGCTGCTGGCTGATGTCCTGACCGAAGCAGGGCTCCCGGCCGGGGTCCTCAATGTCGTCACCAACGATCTGGCCGACGCCGGCGACGTGGTCGCTGCCCCGGTCGCCGACCCGCGAGTGCGGATGGTGAACTTCACGGGCTCGACCAACGTCGGGCGCATCATCGGGGTCCAGGCAGCCCAGCATCTCAAGCCCGCGGTGCTCGAGCTCGGCGGGAAGAACCCGCTGATCATCCTGGCGGATGCCGACCCGGACCTCGCGGTTGACGCCGCCGTCTTCGGGGCGTTCATGAACTCCGGGCAGATCTGCATGTCAACCGACCGGATCATCATCCACCAGAGCCTGGTCGAGAAATTCATCCCCAGGTACGTGGAACGGGTCAAGGCGCTGCCCGTCGGCGACCCCGCCGATCCCACGACGATTGTCGGGCCCCTCATCAACACCCGTGGTGCGCAGCGTGTCTCGAAGCTCGTCAAAGACGCAGCCGCCAAGGGAGCCACCCTGCTCACCGGCGACGGAGCGATCGAGGGCCCGAACGGAACGCTCATCAGGCCGGTCGTACTCACCGACGTGACGACCGAGATGGACATCTTCGCCTCCGAGATCTTCGGGCCGGCGACGGTCATCCACCCGGTCGACTCGACCGACGCCGCCGTCGACCTAGCCAACGACACCGAGTACGGGTTGACCGGCGGGGTCATCTCCCGAGACCTCGATGCCGCCTTGGATGTCGTCTCGCGGGTCCGGTCAGGGATCATCCACATCAACGATCAGGGCATCAACGACGAGCCCATGGCCCCTTTCGGCGGCGTCAAGAACTCTGGTTACGGCAAGTTCGGTGGCACGGCCGGTATCGAGTCGTTCACCGAGCAGCGTTGGGTCACGATCCAGCACAGCGGTCGCCCCACCTATCCCTTCTAGGGACGATGGTGACCGTGGTCTTCGCCGGGTTGTCTTGCTGGCTCCTGATCGCAGCACGAGACGGCAGCGGTGACCTCGGTCTGGTCGAGCGGCTGACGGCTGCGGTTCAGAGCCTGTTTCCGCTTGTCGTCGCGCTCGGCTTGCGGCAGACCGCACGGGACGTTCGGGTCAGGGTTTGACGCTTCGGCTACCTGCTGACCACGGGCAGGATCAGCTGGCTGGGATAGTCGGGGCCGTGCAGCACGCGGTTGACGGCGATGGTCGCCTGGTCGGCCGATTCGTCGGCGATCACGCCGCCGGTGTTGGTGTTGCGGTCGAAGCGCGGGAAGTTACTGCTTGAAACCTCGAGCCGGATTCGGTGCCCAGGCAGGAAGACGTTCGAGGTCACCGACAGATCCAGGCTGAGCTGGTAGGGCTCGCCAGGCGTGAGCGGCTCCGGCTCGGCCAGCGACTTACGGTACCGGGCCCGGATGATGCCGTCGGTGAGGAAGATCGCGCGTCCGTCCGGGAACACGTCGACCAGCTTGCCGGTGAAGTCGGTGTCTGGTGCCGAGGAGGACGCGTATAGCGTCAGCGACACGTGCCCGGTGACCTCGAGCGGCTTGGTCAGCACCGCAGAGGTGAAGCACAGTACGTCGTCGCGGGTCTCGACCGGCCGTTGGTCGACCGGGCCGGCCGCGTTGGCGGTTGACGGGAGCATCAGCCGCCCGCCCAGGCTGGGTACCGGCCGCTGCGGGTCGTACAGGAAGGTGTCCGCCGCGGTCTGCGCGGGCGCCTCGGTGCTGAGCTCCCCATCGCCCGCGGCGGTGTTGGCCCGGCCCGAGCTGTGCAGGTAGTAGGGGACGTAGCTGGTTCCTGGCAGTGGCCAGTCCTGCTCCTCGCGCCACCGGTCGATGCCCATCACGAAGATCTTCACCGAGGCGGAGCCGTCCAGCGCGCCGCGCCTGTCCCGCAGCCACCGGTCGAAGAACCGCACGTGCTGGCCGGTCAGGTCCTGGGTGATGGCGTCGGCGGTCAGGCCGAACTTGCGGTCAGGGTAGATGCCGGTCGAGTTCAGGTGGTCCCAGGGCCCGATGATCAGCCGCTGCCCCTCCCGGGCCTCCGCGGTCCCGGCCCGGGCCCGCAGCCCGGTGAACGACCGGGCCGTGTTGGCCACGAAGATGTCGAACCAGCCGCCGATGTGCAGCGCGGGCACCGTGACCTGCTCGGCCCGGTCGAGCACGGACAGGTTCTGCCACCAGGCGTCGCGCGCGGGGTGGGACAGCAGCTCGCCCCACCACGGCCAGACCTTCTCGACCGCGGGCTGCCGGCTCGGCGGCATCGCTGCCAGGTGCGGCTGCGGGTCGGCCATCATGCCAGCCAGCTCACCGAGTAGCTGCGGATCGCCGCTGCCCCGGCCGAGCTGGCGCAGCGTCTCGACCATGGCCATCTGGGTGGTCCACGACTGTACCGTGTGCCAGGAGGCGGCGCCGCCTTCGGAATACCACGGCGCGGTGTAGTAGTCGGTCGTGGTCACGGCCGGGGCGATCGCCTTCACCGGCGCCCCCGCTGACACGCTGGCCCACTGCACGAAGCCCAGGTAGGACGCGCCGTAGCTGCCGATGTTGCCGTCGCACCACGGCTGGCGGAGCACCCAGGCCACGGTGTCGGCGCCGTCGGCGGCCTCGTTCAGCATCGGCACCAAATCCCCGCCGGATCGGAACGTGCCCCGGCAGTCCTGATACACCACCGCGTAACCCGCTTCGACCAGGGCAAAGATGTTCGGCATCAGCCCGTAGGCGAGCAGCTGGGGCAGGTCCTTGCCGTATGGCAGGCGCACCAGCAAGGTGGGCGCAGGGGTGACGGCCGGGATCCAGGCGTCGGTCGCCAGCTCCACGCCGTCCCGCATGGCCACCATGACGTCCTTTTCCACCGTGAAGGTCATGCCCGCTCCCATGCCACGCCGGTGACCATAATGACCCAGCATAAACTGGCCCCTCCGAGCAGACGAGGCCTGAGGCAAGCAGGCTATTGGTCCAGCCACGGCTGGGGGCTAACGGATAACGATCACAGTCGCGTGGTGGCCAGCGGCGTTCTTTAGCTTGACGTCGCCGGACAGCAGTCCACAGCCGAGTGCCTCAGCTAGCGCGATGTAGGCGGCGTCGTACGCTCCCAGATTGTGGCGCAGCTCCCACATCCGCGGATGATAGGGCCAGACCGGATGGCGGGTGATCCGCAGGCGGGAGTAATCGGCCAGCATCTGTTCCCCGCGGTGATCGGTGATCTTCTTTCCGGCCGAGAGCCCCCGGACAGTGGACGCAACCTCCACGTCGAGATGATGCGGGGCATGCAGCGTACGCGGTGCGGACAGTCGCTGCCGCAGCACCTCATCCCCCTCCCGCGCGGACAGCGCGTCGACCACCAGGGAGCTGTCCACCACGTAGGTGAGGGTCAACGGCGCCCCTCGTCGCGCGCCGCGAGAATGTCATCCATGGTCAGGTCCACCGGTTCCCGGTCACGAGCGATCCGGGCGATGACCTCGGCGTTAGTCTCCGCGGCGGCATCGGCGTCCATCAGGTCGCGCAGGTAACCCGATAGCGACTGACCAAGTGATCTGGCTCGGTCGCGCAGCACGGCGAGTGTCGCCGGGTCGACGTCGCGGACTTGGACGATACCCGTATCCGTAGGCTCGCTCATCACCGTAGCCTACCATCATTCATGCGCCATGCATGAATTGGTGGTGCCGGTCTTGTCGCTAGCCACGCCCTTGTGGCAGTTTCGCTAGGTTGGTTACGCTGTGTGCGGCAACGAGCTGAGCGCGGCAACGAGCCCTGGCGAGGAGATCCCCGGTGGCCAGCGCGGCAGAATTCAAAGGCAAGGCGGCCCTCATCACCGGGAGCTCGGGAGGTATCGGACTGAGGGTGGCGGAACAACTCGCCGAGGCAGGGGCTCAGGTCTTCATCAACGGCCGCTCCGGGGATTGCGCCTCGTATCAGGACGTGGCGACCGTCGTCGATACCGTCCGGTCAGCGGCCGGTCGGCTCGACATCCTGGTCAGCGCGGGGGCGGAGGGAGAGATCGGGCCGACACCCTTTGCCAAGCTGACCCCGGAACAGATCGAAAGCGCCTGTTCGCTGTCCACCGGGTCGGGCAGGGCGTGCAGGGCCTCCTCGGCCATATCCGGCAATCCTGCCTTGCGCAGAACGTCAATCACGTGCTGTCTGGTGAGTTGCATCACCACCACCGAGCTTCGACCTGTCTGCGAAATCGCCCTGCCATGCTATATAGCGCTCTGGTCACGGCCACGCGTCGACCCTACGGCCGGAATATAACCGGGGTAAAGTCCGCTTACGCTTCCAGTGCGGCACTCTCGCCCAGGAAGGGTGGTCGGGTTCTGATGCGGGAACTAAGCAGGCTGGCGGTGCTCGGCGCGGGTCATGTCGGGCCGGTCGTCGCGCGGCTGGCCATCAAGGCCGGATACCCGGTGGATATCGCCACATCGGGCGACCCCGAAGACATCGCGCTGATCACCGAGCTGGTCATTCCCGGCGCGCGGCCGCGGTGGGCCAGCGACGCGGTGGCGGACGCGGACATCGTGGTACTCGCGATACCACTGCACCGCTTCCTTGGCCTCGATCCCGCGCTGCTGGACGGCAAGCTCGTCGTCGACGCGATGAACTACTGGCCGGCCAGCGACGGCGTGCTGCGCGCATTGCAGGACGGTGGGAGCAGCGAGGTCGTGGCCGGCCGGCTGGCCGGCTCGGCCGTGGTCAAGGCGCTCAATCACATTGGCTATCACGAACTCGAGGACCGGGCGCGGCCGGCCGGCGCCCCGGACCGCAGGGCCGCAGGCGTCGCGGGCGACGACCCCGCGGCGGTGGCCACGATCGCGGGCCTGGCCGACCGGATCGGCTACGACCCGGTTCGCCTGGAAAGCCTGCGGGCGGGCCGGGTGCTGCAGCCGGGCGGTCCGGTGTTCGGGGTCGTGCTGACCCAACCTGAGTTCGAGCGGGCCGTGGGTCAGGACGCGAGGAGTCTCACATGACGTACACCTTCGGGCTGGACACCTTCGGCGACCGCAACAGTGACGCCGACGGTACGCCACTGTCACACGCCCAGACGATCCGCAACGTGGTCGAGCAGGGCGTTTTCGCCGAACGGGCCGGCGTGGATTTCTTCGGGATCGGCGAGCATCACACCGCGTACTTCCCGATGCCAGCCGGCGACGTGGTGCTCGGCGCGATCGCGGCCCGCACGACGAGAATCCGCCTCGGCTCGGCTGTCACCGTGCTGAGCTCCGACGATCCGGTCCGGGTGTTCCAGCGGTACTCCACGCTGAACGCGATCTCCGGCGGCCGGGCCGAGGTCATCCTGGGCCGCGGATCGAGCATCGAATCGTTCCCGTTGTTCGGGTACGACCTGGCCGACTACGAGGAACTCTTCGAGGAGAAGGCCACGCTGTTCGCCGAACTGCTCAAAGGCGGGCCGGTCACCTGGGAGGGCAAGACCCGCCCGCCTCTGCTGAACCAGGACGTCGTGCCGCACCTAGAGTCGAGCCCGTTCCCGGCGTGGATCGGTGTCGGCGGCAACCCGCAGTCGGTGATCCGCGCCGCCCGCCTCGGGTTCTCGCTGGCGCTGGCCATCATCGGCGGCCCGCCGGACCGGTTCGCCGCGTACTCCCAGCTGTTCCAGCGAGCCCTGGAGAAGTTCGGCCGCCCGCCACTTCCGGTGCTCGTGCACTCGCCGGGCCACGTCGCGGCCACCGACGAGCAGGCGAAAGCGGAGTTCTGGCCGCGCTGGCTGGAGATCATCGCACTCATCGCCCCGGAGCGCGGCTTCGCGATCCCCACCGAGGAGTCCTTCAACTGGGAAACCGGGCCGCACGGAGCACTGTACGTCGGCTCACCCGAAACCGTCGCGCAGAAGATCGCCACGAACCTCCGCGCCCTCGATGCCACCCGGTTCGACCTGAAGTACGGCATGCCGGGCCTGACGCAGGACCAGCTCATGACCAATATCGAGCTGTACGGCCGTCAGGTCATCCCGCGTGTCCGCGAACTGCTCAGCTAAACGCCAAGGAACGGTCATGCACGTCATGGGCGGGGTGGCGAGAGCGGCGGCATGACGGCCGGACAGGTAGCCGAACACCAATCCGGGCCCCAGGGTGCCGCCGTGCCCGCCATAGGTCATGCCCATCACTGAGCCCATCGCGTTGCCCGCGGCGTACAGGCCCTCGATCACGTCACCGTCGACGTCGAGCACCCGCCCCTGCGTATCGGTCCGCGGGCCGCCTTTGGTGCCGAGCGCTCCGCACCGTACTCGTACCGCATAGTAGGGCGGGCAGTCGATCGGGCCCAGCGTGCCCAGGTGGGTTCCGCCGAATGCCGGGTCGCCCCACGCGCGGTCGTGATGGCTGTCCCCGCGGCGGAAGTCGGGGTCGGAGCCTGCGGCGGCGTTGCCGTTCCACCGTTCGACAGTGGCCCGCATGGCATCGGCCGGGACGCCCATCCGCTCGGCCAGCCCGGTGACGGTTGGCGCTTCGATCATCCAACCCGGAGTGGGCGCCGGCGGTCTGTGTCCCGCCAGGCCGTATCGAGAGAGGAAATGGTGGTCCAAGACCAGCCACGCCGGGTGGTTGACGTAGGCAAACCGCTGCACGTCGACGACGTGGAACGCGTTGCCGAGCGCGTTGTAGTTGGCGGCCTCGTTGGTGAACCGCACGCCATCATCGTTGACCATGATCGTGTGCGGGCGAGTGCGTTCGGTGTTGACCTGCCAGGGCACGCGGCCCCACCCGGCGACATCCACGTCGATGGTCGCCACCCACCAGGCTTCTCGCATATCGGTTAGGTCTGCGCCAACGCGCATCGCCATCCGGAGCCCATCGTCGGTGTTCGTGGGCACGCTGACCGCACGCGCCAGCGGACCGCGCAAGAATGCCTTGACCAGCCGCTCGTCGTGTTCGAACCCGCCGGTCGCCAACACCACGCCGCCGCGGGCGTGCGCCTCGAACGGCCCGTCCGGCCCCTCGATGAGGACGCCGGTCACCCGGCCGGCGCCGGGCAGCAGCCGGACCCCGCGACTCCCGACCTGCGGTTCCACGCCGCGATCCAGACAGCCCCTGAGCAGGCGCCCGACGAGCGCCTGCCCGGCGCCGCGCTCGTCGCGGAGCTTGCGCCGCTCCAGTTCTTCGGCCGGGACTCCGCCAGGTGCCTTGCGCCCCAGCGACGACTCGCTCATGGTGATCTCGCCGGTAATCTGCCACCCGACGGTGACCCGGTGCGCCCAGTCGCCGAGGTCGGCGAACGGGAACAGCGTGCACTCCAGCGACCGGCCCTCCTGTTTCCCGCCCGGATGCTCGGGGTGGTAATCGCTCATTCCGCGCAGCGTCTCGAACTCGACCGGACTGTGGTCCTCGAGCCATGCCACGACCTCTGGTGCGGTGTCGACGTACGCTTCCACCAGCGGCTGTTCCATCAGGCCGTGCGACAGCGACATCAGGTAGGTCAGCACCTCCTCGCGGCTGTCGCTGAACCCGAGTTCCACCTCGTGGCGGTTGTTGGGCAACCAGACCGTCCCGCCCGACCATGCGCTCGTACCGCCGACCGTGTCGGCCTTCTCGAACAAGCCGACCTGCGCGCCGTCCGCCGCGGCCCCAACGCCGCGGTCAAGCCGGCCGCGCCGGTCCCCAGCACCACGACGTCGTAACCGTGCTCCTGCATGCGCTCTTCCGTCAGTTGATGGGTCTGGTCCGCTCACTGGCTGGTCGCGACCGCCACCGCCGATCATAATACAACGGACGTTCTACAACAACGGCTCAGTGGTCAAGCTTCAAGCTTCAGAACGGCCGTCGGCGTCGGCGTGCCGCGGGATCGGGGCCTTGTTTGATGGCGGCGAGGATTTCCTTGCGCAGCCTTCTGGTCGCGGCATCACCAGCGAGTCCAGCATGCTTCCGCGGCGGCGGCGCGCGGTGGCCGAGCGAGCTCAGCTCGTCCGCCAGAACTCGCCGCTGGTCCGCCGGCGACCAGTGGTCGGGATCGAGCGCGCTGTGGGCTCCGAGCCCGTGCACGAGCGTGACCAGCCGTCGTGCCACGACCTCGGGCTCGCCGTCGGCCTTGTCCGAGCGCTGCTGACGCAGCAGCGACTCGATCCGGTGCTGCGCCGAGCGGACGTGCCGCGCTTGGGCATCCGCCAGGTTCGGATCGCTCACCGCCATGCCCCAGTAACACGTCAGCAGGCGCCACTCGATCTGGCGCTCGGGGTCAAGCGGAAGCAGCGCCTCCAAGCACTCGCGCAGGCCGCCGCCGTGCCGCTGCGCCTCGTCGAACCGGGCACCCGACCGCTCCGCGACGGCTTCGAAGGTAGCCTGCAGCAGGTCGTGCTTGTCAGCGAAGTAATGCGTGAGGACAGTGGTACTCGAGCCCGCGGCCTCGGCCACGTTCCGGAAGGTCAGCGCGTCCAGGCCGCGCGTGCCGACGAGCTCGGCGGCGGTGGCGGCGATGTGTCGGCGGCGGACGTCGTGGTCAACGTATCTAGGCATTGACATCCACCGTACTACTTATGTACAACGGTTGTAGTACAACGAGCGATGTAAAACGACAATTGGCGTCCCGCTCGTGGGCGACCCGAGAGGAGATCGCGCCGATGCATCCTGAGCGGGATGTCGATGTCCTGGTGGTGGGATCTGGCGCCGCTGGTCTGGCCGCGGCGCTGTCGGCGCGGGAAAGCGGTGCGCAAGCCGTGTTGATCGCCGAGTCCGAGGGAGTGGTGGGCGGCTCGTCGCGCCTGTCCGGCGGGCTGATGATGGGCGCCGGTACGCGCTATCAGCGCGCGCTGGGCATCGTCGATGACGCTGGATCGCTGTTTCACGACTACATGCAGCTCAACCAGTGGAAGGTGGACTCGGCCGTGGTCCGGCGGCTGGCCGAACTGTCCGGGCCGACGGTGGAATGGCTCGGCGACCTCGGGGTGCAGTATTACGACCAGCTGGTCTTCGGCGGCGACGAGCCACTGCCGCGTGTCCACTGTCCGATCGGGCGAGGCCAAGCCGTGGTGGACGTGCTCGCCAGCCGCTGCCGCGCCGCTGGGGTCGAGATCGCGCTCGGACGGCGGGTCGGCCGCCTGCTCACCGAGGATGGCGCGGTCGTGGGGGCCGGCGTCGGCGAGGACACGCTGACCGCCGGCGCAGTCGTGGTGGCGACGGGCGGCTTCGGCAACAATCCCGAGAAGCTAGCCCGGTATTTCCCGTCCGCGGCGGACACCGGATGGGCGTGGTACATCGGAGCCGACGGCAGCCGCGGCGACCACCTCGACCTCGCGGACCAGGTTGGCGCGCAGGTAGCGGGTTTCAACCGGGGCCTGCGGCTGCTGCACGCGGACTTCGCGCGGATCTATGAGGCGTACCTGCCGGGGTGGCTGGTCCTGGTCGACCGTCAGGGCCGGCGCTTCTGCGACGAGACCGCCCCGTACGGAATCATGGACGGGCTCATTCAAGAGCAAGGCGACGTCGCCTACGCAATCTTCGACCGGGCCGCCCTCGACGAAGCCACGGCCGCCGGAGTCGCCCGGTACAAGCAGCAGGTTCCCGGGTCCACCAAGAAGCAGAGCCCGCACTGGAACACCGACATTGTCGAGTCGATGGTGACCGCCGGCAAGGTGCGCTGCGGACAGTCCGTCGCCGAGCTGGCCGCCGCATTCGCCCTGCCCGCAGAGCACCTGGAAGCCACGGTCCAGCGGTACAACGCGGCCGTGGCGGCGGGCGAAGACTTCGATTACCTGAAGGACCCCAAATTCCTCCAGCCGATCGTGAGCCCGCCGTTCTATGGCGCGCAGATCCGCCCGGCGACCGTCTGCTTTACCGCCTGCGGACTGCGGATCGACAGGGACGCCCAGGTGATCGGCGAGTCCGGCCGGCCGATTCCCGGGCTTTTCGCGGCCGGCGAGAGCGTCGGCGGGGTGGTGGGACCGCGTTACGTCGGCAGCGGCAACTCCTACGCCAACTGCGTGACCTTCGGCCGGGTGGCCGGCGGGTCGGCGGCGCGCCGCGCCATGGCCACGCCGTGACCGGCAGCTAGCTTACGGAAAGGCGCCATCCATGTCAGATTTCACCGCGGCCCTGATCACCGCCCAGCAGACGGTGACGTTCCGGACGTTCACCCAGGTACCGCCGCTTCCTGGGTTCGTCACCATCAACATCACCCTGTGCGGGATCTGCGGGACGGACATCCACTCGTTCCGCAGCGGGCACCTGCACAGCCCGGCCGTGTGTGGCCATGAGTGGGTCGGCACGGTGGCCGCTGCCGGAACCGGCGTGGAAGGTCTGTCAGACGGCGACCGAGTCGTTCTCGCGGTGCCGCCCGCCTGCGGCCGCTGTCCGGAGTGCCGCAGGGGACTCGCCGACTATTGCCGGACGGCATCGCTGGTGGCCAGGGGGAGAGATTCGCTCGCGCCGCCGCACGGCGGGTTCGCCCGGACGATCACGGTCCAGGCGACCCGGGTCCTGCACGCTCACCCGGACCTGACCGATGAGGTGGCCGCGCAGGTCGAGCCGGCCACGGTCGCCTTTCACGGAGTGCGCCGCAGCGGGATCACGGCCGGCGACATGGTCGTGGTACAGGGCGCCGGGCCGATCGGGTTGCTGGCGCTGCAGTTCGCCCGGGCCGCCGGCGCTGGGGAGGTGCTCGTCGTCGAGCCATCGCCGACACGTCGGCGGCTTGCTAGCGAGCTCGGGGCGACCAACGCCTTGACCCCGGACGAGGCGGCCGAATACGTCCTGGACCACACGCAAGGCGTCGGCGCGGACGTGGTCATCGAGTGCGCCGGAGTACCGCGGCTGCTGCAGACCGCGGTCGACCTGGCCCGTTCCGGCGGCGTGGTCCAGCTCCTCAGCTTTCTCGCCGAGCCGGCCACCATTAACGCCGCCCGGTGGCTGGCCAAGGAGGTCACGGTCGTCGCCTCGAACGCATACACCCATGACGACTTCCGCCGCAGCATGGCGTTCCTCGCTGACGGCCGGGTGCGGGCGCAGCCTCTGCACAGCCGGACCGTACGGCTCGATGAGCTGGAGGCCACGTTGTCCGGGCTGTCGGCCGGGCCGGCGGACGATGTCAAGGTCCTGGTCGACCCGAGGCGCGGGAGCGTGGGATGACGCGAATGGTCGAGGAGGAGATGTGGAGCACCTGCAGGACCGAGTAGCGGTGGTCACCGGTGCGGCCAGCGGTCTGGGTTTGGCGATGTCGGAACGGTTCGCCGCGGCTGGGATGAAGGTGGTGCTGGCCGACATCGAAGCGGAACGGCTGGATGCTGCCGTACGAGGGCTTCGCGCCGCCGGGCATGACGCGACCGCTGTGGTGACCGATGTGGCCGATGCCGACGCGGTCAACCACCTGGCGGCGGCCGCTTTCGACACCTACGGCGTGGTCCCGCGGCCCTGGCCGACCAGGCGCCTCCTCCCAACGTCCCTCGCACCACCGCTGGGGTGGTCGCGACGCTGACGGCAGCGGACGTTGCCGAGCAGGTCGTTGAGGCGATCACCGCGAATCGCTTCTGGATCCTCACCCACGACCAGTACCGGTCGGTGATCATGCAGCACGCCTTTGGCGTCGGCACGGCCGCTCGGCCAGCCCCGGCCCCGATCTGGTAACCCCGGTCGGACCAAGCGTCCCTTCACCGCGGTGCGGCGGCCAGGCGGCGGCCTTGCTGGAGCACTGAGATCATCGCGAGCGTCGACTCCGCGCCCTGGTTACGGCTGCGATTGGTGGGGCCGAGACCGTCGCCGCAGCCGCCCGTCCGCTCATCGAAGAGCGGAATCTTGGCGTCGTTATCACCGAGGAACCACGCCACGCTCATTTCCACGCCCGCGAGCCAACTGCTGTCGCCGGTCACCGTCGCCGCGCGCACGCAGGCATCCGCCAGCGCAGCCACCTCGATCGGCTGCTGGTTAAAGGCGGGGCGGATCTCGTCAGGACTCCAGCCCCCGACCGGAACCACCGACAGGTGACCGTCTCGGGTCTCGATGCTCAGCAGCCACTCGAGCATGCGCAGGCCGTTCCGCAGGCCCAGGCCGTCACCGAGTTTGTCGCCGGCCACGATGACGGCCTCGGCGATGGCCGCGTTGGCATAGCTGAGCCTGGGTGCTGGCCACGGCCATACCGTGGACGCGGGCGGCTCGCCGATGACGTCCTTCGCTCTGCTCAGCAGCGCGAGCGCGCCGGAATGGTCCGGCCATCTCTCGAGTATCTCGGCGGCACCGAGCGCCGCGAACGCCATGGCGTGCGGCGATGGCGAAGAGACTTCTGCGCTGCGTTCGAATCCGGCGAATGAGTCCTGGCAGATGTCCGTGGTGGGGCCCCGGGCGGCAGCGGTGCCGAGCGCCCAGAGCGACCGGCCCCAGCAGTCCAGCGCCCCCGGCTGGTCACGCCAGTGGCGATCGTAGCCGAGGCGGTTCCGGAACCTTCCGTCTGGCGTTTGTGCTTGCGCGAGGAAGTGGAGGTAGCGGCGTCCCAGCGCAATGAGTTCCTGGGACGGCGACGGCTCCCGGCATACCACTATCACGCCGCGGGCGACGTCATTGGCGCAGTAGCCGTGCTCGTGCCTGGGCACGATTCCCTCGGCGCGCTCGACTAGGCCGACCTGATCGGTCAGCCGCTGCAAGTGCCGGAATGGCGCATCCGGATATCTCATCCCACGGGTCGGGCCGCTGCCTTGGACGGACCGGGTTAGTCCAGGGGCCCGCGGCTGCGGACCGGAATGATCCGATGGAGCTCTCATGACACACCGGAGGCTGGCTCGAATGGCCTCGCGTGCCCGCCGACGTCCCGAGCAGTGGCTGAGCGTCCTCCGCGGCCTCGCGTAGGGAACGCATAGTCAGGATAACCGAGAACTTTCCTGAGCCCGGTCAGCGCCGCGACCAGGGAGCCCGAAGGCAGGCGAGCATAGACCGTCGGGCCCAGCGTTCCGGCCGCTCCAGCATTTATCCAGCCGAACGATCCATGGTGAAAGCCCAGGTCAAACGGACGCCGCGACTCGGCCCGCAACATCACGGAGGTTCGGCGGCAACCAGCGCTACGTCCGTGGAGCCGCCTGGTGCTGGTATGCAGCATGCCCGGCGTGGCCGTGGTCTCGTGGCCGGGGGCGGGAGCCGGGCATATTGATCCTCGGGAAGGGTGCGTGCCGGGGGCAGCGGGGGTCATACTGGTAGTGATGAAGCCTGCCCACGGCGCGACCAGGCGTTTCCTGCCCGGTAGTCCGTTCAATAACATGCCCGCTTATCCGCCTGTTGAGCAGTTCGACGTGCAGGATCAGGTGACGCACGATAGCTACGGCCTTGGCCGGGTCTTGGTGGTCGAGGATGACACCGCCGTGGTTGTCGCCTTTGGTTCGCGTAACGTACGGATCATGTGGCCCTACGCCAAGCTGACCAAGCTGTGACGCACTGTTCCCGCGTTGACCCAGGCCTGGGCGGATTGCCTTGACGCAAGCGTCATAGGACGCCGCGTGTAGTACCTCAAGGGTGGCTACCAGCCGCCGTTTGGCAGCATGCCGGAAACAACTGACCGCTACTTGATCAGCGGGTCCCGGGGGAGACCGAGTATCCGTTCGGCGATCTGGTTCCGCTTGATCTCCGACGTTCCTCCCGCGATCGACATGGCCCGGTTCATCAGCACCAGCCTCGCTGCTATCGCGCCGCCACCATCGAGGAACGCCGCGTCCGGCCCCGCCAGTTCCGCCATGATCGCCGCCGTCTCATGGCCGAGCTCGGACAGCAGCAGCTTGGTGATGTTGCCCTCCGGTCCCGGGCCGCCGCCGGCCACCGCACGGTAGGCGCTTCGCTGATTCAGCACCCCCATCACGTGTGTGCGGGCTATATGCCTGCCCACCCGTCCAGCCCCGCCGGCCAGCCGCTCCGGGTGCGCGTCGAGCGGCGCGATGAACACCTCGGCCGGCATCGTCCGGCCACCGTCGCCGCCGCCGATACTGACGCTCTCGTTGCCGAGCGTGGCCCGCGCCACGGTCCAGCCGCCGTCCACCGGCCCGACCACGTCCGAACCGGGCACGAACACGTCGTCGAAGAAGACCTCATTGAAGTCCGAGCCGCCGTTCGGCATCTTCAGCGGACGCACCGTGACTCCGGGCGCGTGCATGTCGATCACCATCATGGTGATGCCCTCGTGCTTGGGCACGTCCGGGTTCGTCCGCACCGTGGCCAGGCCGAAGTCGGCCAGGTGCGCGCCGCTGGTCCAGACCTTCTGGCCGTTGATTCGCCAGCCCCCAGCCGCCTCCCCATCGCCCTTCACTGCGGTCGCCCTGGTCCTGATGCCGGCCGCGTCGGACCCGGCGCCTGGCTCGCTGAACAGCTGGCACCAGATCACGTCCTGGCTGAGCGCCGGACGGACCCAGCGCGTTACCTGGTCCGGGCTGGCGTGCTGGATCAGGGTCAGGATGATCCAGCCGGTGATGCCGAGGCTCGGCCGCTTGATCCCAGCCGCGGCGAACTCCTGCTCGATGACCAGCTGCTCAATAGCGGTCGCGTCCCGGCCCCACGGCTTCGGCCAGTGCGGCATCGCGTAGCCGGTATCGATCAGCGCCTGCTTCCGCTCCTCGCCGGTCAGGTCCCGCAGCCGGGTCACGTCGGGCCCGATCGCCGCCCGGATCGGCTCCGCTTCGGGGGGCATTTCGATCGCGGCGGCCCTGCGCACGCCCCGGCGGACCAGGTCGGTCACCTCGATCGCCGCCTGCTCGGTGTCCAGTACCGCGGCGATGGCCGCGGCCCGCCGCAGGTACAGGTGAGCGTCGTGCTCCCAGGTGAACCCGATCCCGCCGTGCACCTGGATGTTGAGGTTAGCGTTGCCGACCGCGGCCGGCACGGCCAGGACGGCGGCGATCGCCGCGGTGTAGCTGAACTGGTCGCCGCCGCCGAGCGCGGCCCGCCCGGCATCCCACGCGGCGGCCGTGGCCAGCTCGGCCGCGACACCCATGTTCGCGCAATGGTGCTTGACCGCCTGGAACGTCGCGATCGGCCGGCCGAACTGCTGGCGAACCTTCGCGTACTCGGCCGCCTGCTGGGTGGTCTCGGCCGCGACACCGACGGCCTCGGCGGCCAGCACAGCCCGGGCCACGTCGGTCAGCAGCCCGCGTGCGCCCGGCAGCACCGTCGCCCGCGCCGCGTCGAGCCTGACCCTGGCCGCAGGCCGGCTCGGGTCCAGATTGGCGGGCACCTCGGCCCGGACGCCGCCCGCCGACTTCTCCACGACCAATACGTCGTCACCGGCGGGGACCAGCAGCACGTCCGCCAGGTGACCGCTGAGCACGACGCCGACCTTCCCGGTCACGGCACCGTCGGTGCAGGTCACATCGCCGCCCAGCGCCGCCGCGCCGATCATGCTGCCGTCAGCTAGCCCTGGCAGCACCCGCTTGCGCAGCTCATCGGGTCCGGCGGCGACCAGCACGGCGCTGGTGATCACGGTCGGGACGAACGGCCCCGGCGCGAGGTGCCGGCCCATCTCCTCGGCCACGACCAACGTTTCGGCCAGCCCGAAGCCCGAGCCGCCAAGTTCTTCCGGAACATGCAGCCCGAGTAGGCCCAGGCCGCCCAGCTCGGCCCAGAACGCCGGTAGCGCGTCCGCCTCCGCCTCGAGCAGGCTCCGGGCCGCCGCGCGGGACTCGTGGTTGGTCAAGAAGTCCGCGACGCTCTGCGCGAGGGCCCGGTGTTCTTCGGAAATGGCGATCGACATACAGAAATACTTCCCGTTCATCCGGCGCCAGCACCTGTGCGGAGGCGAACTATTAGCAGCAGCGTAAACGCCATCCCGCCAGCGGGCGTGGCTGCCAGGTCACAGCCTGCTCGGGGTGTACGGTGCCAGCAGATTCACCGAGGAGGCACCGTGAAAACGGCAATACTCAACTCAGTAGGAATTATCCTCGTGGTCGCAGCCTGCCTCATGCTGTGCGTGGCACTGAATAGTGTTGCCTAAGCAGCACCATTCTCAGCCGGCCATCTCGGCTGGGCGCAGCGCCCGGCCGATGTAGGACGCGGCCTGCGGCTGCCAGATCTGCCAGAGCCCGGCGAGCTGCCCGACCGGATCGTCGTGCCAGTCGACCCGCAGGTCGGTGACCGGCCACGGCACCGCCTCCGCGATGACCATCCCGGCCGACCGCACCGGGGAGACTTCGCCGCCCGCGGCCAGGCCGGCTTGCAGGCCGGCGATGAGCCGGTCGCCGAGGCTGTCACCGGCCCGGCCGGCGAAGGCCGCGAGCATCGCGGCCGGGACACCCGGATCGGCCAGCAGGTTGCCCGCTGCGGCCGCTCCCGCGGCGCGGACGTCCGTCGCCTCGCCCAGGGCCAGCTCGCCGGAATAGCTCGCCGAGCCGCCATCGGCGTCGACCGCGGCCAGCTGCCGGTACCCGACGTCGGTCGCCCGGCCGAGCACCACCGCGAGCGCGTCGCTCGCGGCCAGGCCACCAGCCATCGCCTCCAGCAGCGCCTCACGCAGCCGCGGATCGGTCGTGCTCTGGCTGCACACCGCGCCCACGCCCGCCCGGACCGCCACGCACCGCGCGGCCACCGCCATGCTGGCCGAGGCGATGACGGCGCCCACCGAGCCGGTACGTTCACAGCGGCCCGCCAGCGAGAACGTCATAGCTTGACCGCCACCACGGTGACCTCGACCAGCCATTCCGGGCGGGCGAGCGCGGATACCACCAGACCGGTGAACACCGGGTAGACACCCTTGAGCCGCCGTCCGAGCACGCGGTACACCGGCTCGCGGTAGCGGATGTCGGTGAGGTAGACGGTGCAGCTCACTATGTGCTCGACGGACGCGCCAGCCTCCGCGAGCAGCGTCTCGATGTTCGTCATGACCTGCTCGGCCTGGGCAGCGGGGTTTCCGAGGTGGACGTTCTCGCCGGTGTCCAGGTCCTGCGGTACCTGACCGCGCAGGTAGACGGTGTTACCCGCCACCACCGCCTGGCACAGGTCGTTATCCAGCCGCTGTTCCGGATAGCTGTCTGCGGTGTTGAACGGCCGGATCCGCAGGTGACCGCCGACGACGATCGGGTCGCTCACTTTCGCACCGCGTCCGCGACCGCGGAGTACCTGGCTACTACGTCGAGCGGCCCGCTGAAGTCGTAGTTGTTGTAGACGGCCAGCAGGTGCGAGAACGGCGGCGACTGCGCGAAGAGCTGGAACGTCAACCGGTGCCCGGCGTAGTCGGAGTTGAGCAGGTCGCGGGCCAGCGCGAAGAGCTTGCGCCGTTCCTCCGCCGGGATCTCCCCGATCGTGAAATATTTCCGCAGCCAGTCGCCGCCGCCCGGGGCGTCGAACATGGCCTTGCTCGGCATCAGGCTGACCTGGCAGCCGCACAGGTCGCGGACCAGGTGCATAACCGCCGGCAGCTGGGTAGACGCAAACACCCGGCCCGCGTACATCATCGGCTGGTTGGGCATCAGCAGCCCGCCGGGGCTGGGCTCGGCGAGTTCGATCGCCGCGGTCAGGTGCGCGTTGATGCCCTCGCGGTAGCACGCTATCTGCGCAATCTTCTCCCGCACGGCCTGGTGCATCGTGACCCCGGTCGACCTGGCGCTCGCGTACGCGACGCCGAGGAGGAAGTCGGCGAAGCGCGCGTAGCGCTGCACGTACGGGAAAATGCTGTACCGGTGCAGGCAGGTGCGGATGAACGCGGCCGCCTTGGTGTGCCGGTAGAAGAACACGTTCTCCCAGGGGATCTCCACGTTGTCGAAGACGATCATCGTGTCGATCTCGTCGTACCGGCTGGTCAGCGGATAGTCATCGGGGGAGTGCTGGGCGGCGAACGGGGACCGGCAGATGTGCTTGATGCCGGGCGCGCCCATGTCGGCTAGGAAGCCAACCGCGTAGTCGCTGAGGACCTCGTTGTTCCATTCGCCGATGGTCGGTTTCACGAACGCCTGGTTGGCGTAGGCCGCGGCGGTCTCGAACTTGGCGCCGCGCACAACGATGCCGTTGTCGGTCTCGCCGACCACGTGGAGCAGGACGTCGGGGTCCTGGTCTTGCGGCCGCAGGGAGCGGTTGCCCTTGGGGTCGGTGTTGGCCGAGACGTGGAACGGGTCGAGCAACTGCGCGCGGCGGACATGATGGGTGATGTTCGCGGAGAACGCCGGGTCGATCTCGTTCAGTACGTCCTGCCCGTCGAACAGCGACCACATCTCGCCGACCGTCTCATCGCCCACGCGGGTGACCACGCCGCCGGCGTCGTCGAGGATGGCGTCGACCGACGCCCGCTTGGCCCGCCAGTCCTCGCGGGTGCGCGGCGGGCGCGAGGTGGTGGCGCAGCGCTCGGCGCTCTGGTCGTCGACGTAGGTCAGCAGGTCCCGGGGGCCGGCTTCGCGGGCGAGGTCGTAAATCCGGGCGCGTACGTTCACGACCGGCGCGAAGGCCGGATGCGTGGGGACGTCCTCGACTTGTTCGCCGTCAATCCAGACCTCCCGGCCGTCGCGGAGCGACTCGATGTAGTCCTTGCCGGTTCGCAGCACTTTTCGGCCCTCCGCTTCGATGGATGGGCGGGTCAGTCCCGCGCGGTGCTCGGGACGAGTTCCAGTAGTTCGGCCAGGATAGAGCGCATCGGGACCACCTCGGGTATTTTCGTTTCGGCGAGCGCTGGTTACGATAGGCGATGACATGGGTACGAAACGTATCAACAGCATGTTTCGGTGAAATGTGCGTAACCGTCGCACCCATCCGCCCGGCGGCACCCATCCGCCCGGGGCGGCGCCGAGAAGGAGGGACACCCCATGACCGCGCCAGCAAGTCCCACGGTGCGGCGCCGCCGCCTGGCCGCCGAACTGCGTGAGATCAGAGAGCACAAGGGCAAGAGCGGAGACTCGGTCGCCGCCGCGTTGCGGTGGTCGCCGTCCAAGATCAGCCGATACGAGCGGGCCAGGACCGGCTTGCGCCCGCGAGAAGTCGAGCGGCTGCTCGACTACTACCAGATCACCGGGCCGCGCCGTGCGCTCCTGCTCGGGCTGGCCGAGGACGCGGCCCAGAAGGGCTGGTGGGAAGAGTTCGCGGTGAGCCTTTCCGAGGACTATAAGCAGTTCATCGGCTTCGAGCACGAAGCGGCGGCCATGGCCATCTGGCATGTGGACGTGGTTACCGGGCTGCTGCAGACCGAAGCCTACGCCCGGCACATCATCAGCAGCTATAGCCGGGTCGAGCCGATGCCGCCGGGCATGATCGGGCGGATGGTCAGCGTCCGGTTGCGCCGCCAGCAGGTGCTCGATCGTGAGGACCTGAAGCTGTCGGTCGTGCTCGATGAATCGGTCCTGAAGCGCCGGATCGGTGACGAGTCGGTGATGTACGAGCAGCTTCAGCGGCTCGTTCAGGAGGCTGACCGGCCGAATCTGACCCTGCAGATTCTTCCTCTCAGCGCGCAGCACATGGTGTTCGGCGAATCCTTCGTCGTCTTCAGCTTCCAGGACGCCACTGACGCGACGCAAGACGTGGTGATCACCGAGCAGCTTAGGAACAGCGTCACCCTAGAGGGAGAGAGGGAGACGTACCTGCACCGGATCGCGTTCCAGGCGCTCGCCGAAGCGTCACTCGACCCGGCCCAATCCCGGGCGCTCATCCTCGACACGGCGCAGTCGTACTGGTCAGGTACCTGGCAGCGCGCCAGCGCGTAGCCGGTATCACCGCGCCGCCACGCTTTCAAACCCCTTTTACCCGGAACGACCCGTGGTTTCAGCGGCCCCGAGAGGACCGCGCAAGATCGGTCAGCTGACCGATGTCTTCCACTGCAACTTGCAGCACCATTTTTATTGCAACCGGGGTGATACCGAGCAAAAGGAATCCGATGAACGTGATGGCGCCGACCCGTCCGACCGAGCTACGCGGGTGCCGTGTCCGGCTGACCACCGGTCCAGCCGCCGCGGCCGAGGCCCGCCGGCAAGTCCAGGCGGCCATCTGTGCCTGGGAGATCCCGGTCGACCCAGACGTCGCGGTCCTGCTCACCAGCGAACTGGTCACCAACGCCATCAGGCACGAGGTGACCGGGATCGTCATGCTGGCCATCACCTGTTCCTACGGCCAGCTGCGCGTCGATGTCCACGACACGTCGTGCTGCTTGCCGATGCTGGTAGAAGCCGGCGCCGATGATGAGGCCGGGCGGGGCCTGATGCTGGTCACCACCCTGTCGGAGGAATGGGGCTTCTACCGCACCCCTGCGGGTAAGGCCGTGTACTTCACGCTCGCGTTCGCGCCCGACGTGGCCGAGGGCAACGGACGCGGCCCGCAGGGGTTCATGCGTGGGGACTGTGAACCATGAGCCCTCCCCCAGAGGTTCACAGTCCCCACTAAAACGTTTCCGGCGATCCGCGCGGTCCGCTCAGTTCGGCGTGATGGTGCGCAGGGCCGCCTCCCGGGCGATGTCGGTCCGAGAGTTGACGTCAAGCTTCTTCAGGATGTGAGAGACGTGGGTCCCGACGGTCCGCCGGGATAGCAGCAGCTTGGCGGCGATCTCCGGGTTGGACAGTCCCTCCTGTACGAACGCCGCGATCTTGATCTCGGTCGCGGTGAGGCTGTCCCAGCCGCTGCGCGCCTGCCGGTGCTTGGCGTGCGGTCCCCGGCGGATGCCGTGGGCCCGGAACGTGGCCTGGAGCCGGGCCACGTCCCCGGCCGCACCCAGCGAGGTGTAAACCTCCACGGCCTGGGTGAAGGCGGCCCGGGCCTGGCCGCGATCGTCGCCGTCGACGAAATACCCAGCGGCCGCCTCCAGCGCCTTGGCCCTCAGCAGCGGCCGGCCGGCCTCGCCGTAACGCTCCGCGGCGGCTAGCAGCCGGGGTGCATCCCGATCCAGCAGCCCACGGCAGTAGAGCGTGTCCGCCTGACGATGCGGGACGTCCGATCCGGCGGCGAGGGCGGCGGCATGGCCGGCCAGGGCCTGGGCGGTGTCCAGGTCGCCAGTCTGGATGGCAAGGCGGACGCCGTCGGCCAGCAGGTCCTCAATCTCCTCGAGTTGCTCGGTATTGCCGTTGACCGCGCCGGTCAGCGCCGCCAGTGCCTCGGGCAGGACGCCGTCCTGTTCGCGGTCCAGGCTGCGGGCCAGGACCAGCGCGCCGATGACCCGGTTTCCGATCAGCTCAGCGTGCGGGACGGCGGCAGCGAGGTGCCGGCGCGCGACGTCGGTCTCCCCGCGATGGAAGCTGATCACGGCGGCGATGCCCTGGTTGATGCAGGCCACCTCTGGTGCCCGCGGGTTTGCGCGGAGGATCTCGACCTCGGCCAGCGCGTCGTCCCAGCGTCCGGTCTCGAACAGCAGCTGGCTCAGGGCAGTGTGCGCCTGCGCCATCCGGACCGCCGTGCCGACCTGGTTCGCCAGGTCTCGTACCTGTCCGGCCGCGGTGACCGCCTCGTCGTACCGGTCAAGGTTGCCCAGCATCAGCGACTGGTTGATCTGCAGCAGCAGCCGCAGGTCGGTCAGGGTCGGGTCGGC
>Ga0302184_10000420_pt1 | contig 28140 bp, 36 predicted proteins | sample I_Palsa_N3_3_FD_200233 | JGI IMG/M metagenome (GOLD analysis project Ga0302184, IMG submission 200233) | Peat permafrost microbial communities from Stordalen Mire near Abisko, Sweden - I_Palsa_N3_3 | ecosystem: Environmental > Terrestrial > Soil > Palsa > Peat permafrost | place: Sweden...
CCTACACCTTCAAGGTCAACCGCAAGGAGCGCCGTGCCGCGCTGCGCAGTGCGCTCTCGCTGCACTCCGAGCGCGGCTCGCTGGCTGTGCTCGACACGAGTGTCTTCAGTGAGCCGTCCACACGCACCGCGGCGAGCCTCCTCGACGGTTGGGCCCAGCCCCGCTCGACGCTCGTCGTCGTGACGGCGCAGGAGCGGGGCGCAGCGCTCTCCTTCCGCAACATCGCCCGCGTCGCGGTGCTCGAGCCGGGCAGTGTCGGCGTCGCCGACATCGTTGGCGCCGCGTCAGTGCTCTGCTCCGACACAGCGCTCGCCGAGCTCACACAGCGCGCCAAGGCCTCGACTCGTGGCGAAGCCCCCGGCGAGGCCGCCGAGACCAAGGCCGAGCCGGCGGCAAAGGCCACAAGCACCCCAACCGCAAGCGCAGTCGTAGAGACGGCCCCGGCCAAGCCAAAGGCACCGGCCAAGCCCAAGGCCGCCGCAAAGCCAAGCGCTACCGCCACGACGAGCAAGACGGCGACTAAGCCGAAGGCTCCAGCGAAGCCGCGCACTCCTAAATCTCCGACGCCCGCAGCTAGTGGCGGCGAAGCCGCCACTAGCGAGGACGGAGACGCATAGTGGACCACGCTCAGGTGATCATCCGTCCCGTCGTTTCAGAGAAGAGCTATGTGCTTGCCGCTGCCGGCAAGTACACGTTCCGCGTGCACCCCGACGCGCACAAGACGCAGATTCGTCAGGCGGTCGAAGCGATGTTCTCGGTTCATGTCGAGGAGGTACGCACGATCTCCGTGCAGCCGAAGCCAAAGCGCCGCGGGATCACGCGCGGCCACACGCGGTCCTGGAAGAAGGCGATCGTTCAGGTCCGCGCCGGCGAGTCGATCCCGATCTTCGCCGGGTTGGAGGGCACTCAGTAATGCCGATTCGCAAGCCCAAGCCGACGAGCCCCGGTATGCGGTTCGTCTCCTACCCCGATTTTGCTGAGATCACCACGGACGAGCCGGAGCGCTCACTCGTCGAGGGCCTGACCAAGAGCGGTGGCCGCAACTCATATGGGCGCAAGACGTCGCGCCATCGTGGCGGTGGCGCCAAGCGGCTCTACCGCAAGATCGACTTCAAGCGGCGCAAGGACGGCGTGCCGGCGCGGGTCGCGGCGATCGAGTACGACCCCAACCGGACCTCCTACATCGCGCTGCTGCACTACGCCGACGGTGAGAAGCGCTACATCCTGGCGCCGACGCGGCTTGTCGTCGGGATGACCGTGATGTCGGGTGAGCAAGCCGAGATCGCCATTGGCAACTGCATGTCGCTGGCGAAGATGCCGACCGGTACCGTCGTCCACAACGTCGAGCTCCAGCCCGGTCGTGGCGGTCAACTCGGTCGCTCGGCCGGTGCCTCGATTCGGCTGATGGCCAAGGAGGGGGAGATGGCGACGCTGCGCCTGCCCTCGGGCGAGATGCGGCTGGTGCGCGCTGAATGCCGCGCGACCGTGGGTGTCATCGGCAACGCCGATCACCAGAACGTCAAGATCGGCAAGGCTGGGCGCAAGCGCCACCTCGGCGTGCGGCCGCAGACCCGCGGCACCGCAATGAACCCGGTCGATCACCCGCACGGCGGCGGCGAGGGTTCGACCACGCCCGGTCGTCATCCGGTGACCCCATGGGGTGTACCGACGCTTGGCTACCGTACGCGCAAGAAGGGCAAGAGCTCCGATCGCTACATCGTGCGCGGTCGCCGGCGCGGGAAGGGCAAGCGATGAGTCGCTCGAGCAAGAAGGGCCCGTTCGTCGAGGAGCGGCTGCTCGCTCGCGTCAACGCGATGAACGCCGCCAACACCAAGCAGATGCTCAAGACCTGGTCGCGCTCGTCCACGATCTTCCCGGAGATGGTCGGTCACACGATCGCCGTGCACGACGGCCGCAAGCACGTTCCCGTTTTCATCAGTGAGTCGATGGTCGGTCACAAGCTCGGCGAGTTCGCGCCGACCCGCACCTATCGCGGCCACGTCGGGTCGGGGAAGGTGAGGTAGGCGATGGCTGACGCCGACGAGCCCAAGACCCCGCGCGCGCGTAGCCGCGCCGCCGCCAAGCCGGCCGGCGACAAGGCTGCGGCCGCCGAGAAGCCGACGCGCGCGAGCGCCACCGCTAAGAAGGCGGATGGCGCCGAGACCCCGGCCAAGGCGCCGCGGGCACGCGCAGCGGCAAAGAAGGACGACGACACGACCGCCGCGCCGAAGGCGCCGCGCACCCGCGCTGCCGCCAAGCCTCGCACGGCGGCGGCAGCCAAGGCGTCTGACGCGGTCGAAGCGTCCGTCGCCGAGACGACCCCGGCTACCAAGCCCGCACGCAGAGGCTCTGCCGCCAAGGAACCGGCGAAGCCGGTTCCTGCGACCCAAGCGACTTCCCGTCGGGCACGGCCCGTCGGGCCGGTGACGGTCCGGGCGCAGGCACGCTACGTCCGCTCCTCGGCACGCAAGGCGCGTCTCGTGTGCAACCACATTCGTGGCAAGTCGGTCCCCGAGGCGCGCGCTGTGCTGGCCTTTGCACCGCGTGGCGTTGCGAAGGACTGGGCCAAGCTGCTCGACTCGGCGATCGCAAACGCTGAGAACAACCATGAGCTGGTCGCCGACGAGCTTCACGTCACCGTCGTCTACGCCGACGAGGGCCCGACGCTGAAGCGCTTCCGTCCGCGCGCGATGGGTCGCGCAACGCCGATCCACAAGCGGACCAGTCACCTAACGATCATGCTCGGGCCGAAGGAGTAACTGATGGGACAAAAAGTTCATCCCGAGTCGATGCGTGTCGGCTACATCCACGACTGGCAGTCGAACTGGTTCAACGAGCGCAACTTCGCCCAGTATCTGCACGAGGACATCAAGATCCGCGAGCACATCGTGCGCAAGCTCGCGCACGCCGGCCTTTCCGACATCACGATCAAGAAGAACGCGAACGAGGTCGAGGTCAACATTCGCACCGCCCGTCCGGGCATCGTGATCGGCAAGTCAGGCACCGAGGTCGACGCGCTGCGCAAGGACCTGCACCGCATCACCGGCAAGCAGATCAAGGTCAACATCCTCGAGATCAAGCGTCCCGAGCTCGACGCGAAGCTCGTCGCGCAATCGATCGCCGAGCAGCTCCAGAACCGTGTCGCCTTCCGCCGCGCGATGAAGCGCGCGCTGACCAGCGCGATGCGCTCCGGCGCGAAGGGCGTCAAGGTCCAGGTGTCCGGTCGTCTGGGCGGCGCCGAGATGGCACGCACCGAGGCCTATTCCGACGGACGCGTCCCGCTGCACACGATGCGCGCGGATATCGACTACGGCTTTCACGAGGCGCGCACGACCTTCGGCCGGATCGGCGTGAAGTGCTGGATCAACAAGGGCGAGATCATGCCCGAGGGCTACACAGGCGCCGACCTCACGGATATGAGCGCGCCGGCTCCCCCCGGCGGTGACGGTGGTGATCGCGGCGGTCGTGGCGATCGCGACGGCGGCCGTGGTCGTGGCGGCTCGGACGGTCCCGGCGGCGGTCGCGGGCGTGGCGGTCGCGGCGGTCGCGGCGGCAGCGGCGGCGGGGGGCGCAGCTGATGCTTGCCCCCAAGCGCGTCAAGCATCGCAAGCAGCACCGCGGCCGGCGGGGCGGATTCTCCCGTGGGCAGGTCACGGTCCAGTTCGGCGAATATGGCCTCAAGTCACTTGAGGCGGGCTGGCTCACCAACCGCCAGATCGAGGCGGCTCGTATTGCGATGACGCGCAAGATCCGTCGTGGCGGCAAGGTCTGGATCAACGTCTTCCCGGACAAGCCGGTCACCAAGAAGCCCGCCGAGACGCGGATGGGCTCCGGCAAGGGCTCGCCTGAGGGTTGGGTCGCAGTCGTCAAGCCGGGTCGTGTGATGTTCGAGCTCGCCGGGGTTCCCGAATCGCTCGCGCGCGACGCCATGCGCCTCGCCGGGCACAAGCTGCCGGTCAAGACCAAATTCGTTACGCGCGACGACTGATGGCCGACAGCGCAAGAGATCTCCGCGACCTGCCCGACCCCGAGTTGGCCGATGCAATCACGACCGCCCGTCGTGAGCTCTTCGGTCTGCGCTTCCAGAACGCCACGGGCGAGCTGGAGAACACTTCCGGGCTGCGCGCGGGCCGCCGCGCCCTCGCCCGCCTGCTGACGATTGAGCAAGAGCGCAAGCTCCGCTCCCATAACCAAGAGAGCTAAACGATGGCTGACGAAGAAAACGTGGATCAAGAGATCGAGATCGCCGAGGAGAAGATGGAGGCCGAAGGCTCTCCAGCAATCCCCGACGACGCCCCCGCCGCCGAAGCAGAGGCCACTCCCGCAGAGGAGCCGCAGGCTGAAGTCGAGCCGGAAGCGGAGGCCACCCCCGCAGAGGAGCCCGAGGCCGAGGCCTCTCAGACCGAGGATCGGCAAGCCGAAGCGCAGCCCGAGACTTCGCCGGAGGAGGAACCGGCTTCGGAGCCAAGCTCCGAAGCCGCGTCCGACGACTCCGTGGTGGAGCGTCCAGAGGTGCTCGCGCCGAAGGAGCGCCGCCGACGTGCCCGCCAGCTGCGCGAGGCTCCGACACGGCCGGCGCGCACGCCCGAGGGGCGACAGGCCGAGCGCGATGCGCTGCGCGCGAAGAACGCCAAGGCCCGCACCGAGCGTCGTCGCAAGGTGCGCGCGAAGAAGCCTGCTGCGAGCCCCGCTGCGCCAGTCGCCGTCAGCATGGCTGTCGCCGGAACGCAGAAGTCGCGTCAGGGGATCGTCGTCTCCGATAAGGCGGCGAAGACGATCACCGTGCGCATCGATACCTCGCGCCGTCACCGGCGCTACCAGAAGATCGTTCGCAGCTCGAAGACGCTTCACGCCCACGACGAGCAGGGTGAGGCGCATGAGGGCGATCTCGTCCGCGTGATCGAGACCCGGCCACTGTCCGCGACCAAGCGTTGGCGCCTGGCCGAGGTGCTGGAGCGGGCACGATGATCCAGAACGAGACCAGGCTGCGCGTCGCCGACAACACCGGTGCCCGCGAGATTCTCTGCATCCGCGTCAAGGGCGGCTCGCGCCGACGCTACGCGCACGTCGGCGACGTCATCACCGCGACCGTCAAACACGCGACGCCGCAGGGGACCGTGAAGAAGGGCGAGGTCGTAACCGCGGTCGTCGTGCGAACGAAGAAGTCCTTCGGCCGCCCTGACGGCACCTACATCGCATTTGACGAGAACGCTGCCGTGATCATCGACGAGCAGAACAACCCGCGGGGAACGCGAATCTTCGGGCCGGTCGCGCGTGAGTTGCGCGAGCGAAACTTCATGAAGATCGTCTCGCTCGCGCCGGAGGTGCTCTGATGAAGATCCGTCGTGAAGATCAGGTGATGGTGATCAGCGGCAAGGACCGCGGCAAGATCGGCAAGGTCACGCGCGTCGATCCGAAGAAGCAGCGCGTTTACGTCGAGGGCTTGAACATGATCAAGCGCCACGAGCGCCCGCGCCAGGCCGGCCCCCAGGGCGCGGCGTCGGGCGGCGGCGTCATCGAGAGCGCGGGCCCGATCCACATCTCGAACGTCGCGCTGCTCGACCCCAAGGATCACAAGCCGACCCGCGTCGGCATCGAGCGTGGCGAGGACGGGCGTCGCCTGCGCATCGCCCGGCGTTCCAAGTCGAGGCTCGACTGATGGCGACCAGGGAACAGGCGCGGCTCAAGGTCCGCTACGAGAAGGAGATCCGTCCGTCGCTGCTGGAGCGCTTCGGCTACTCCTCGTTGATGCAGGCGCCCGCGATCGAAAAGATCACGCTCAACATGGGTGTCGGCGACGGCAAGCAGGACTCGAAGGTGATCGACGCCGCGACCGAGCAGCTTGCGACGATCGCCGGCCAGCGTCCCAGCGTCCGCCGCGCGCGGAAGTCGATCGCGAACTTCAAGTTGCGCGAGGGGATGCCGGTCGGCGTCTCGGTGACGCTCCGCGGCGAGCGTGGCTACGAGTTCCTCGACCGCCTGCTGTCTGTGGCGATCCCGCGGATCCGCGACTTCCGCGGTCTCAGCCCGCGCTCCTTCGACGGTCGCGGCAATTACTCGATGGGTGTCCGTGAGCAGATCATCTTCCCGGAGATCGACTACGACGCCGTCGACCAGGTCCGCGGCCTCGACATCACGATCACGACCAGTGCCGGCAGCGATCCCGAGGCCTTCGCTCTGCTCGAAGCTTTCGGCTTCCCCTTCTCGCAGGAGGGCCGCCCCCAGCTCCCGGGGGATCGCGAGCCGACGCCTGACGTGCCCGCCGAGCCGCCTGCGGCAAATGGCGCCGCCCCGAGCGCAGTCGTCGAGGAGGCAGCCGTCGAGCCCGAGGAGGCGGCTGCCGAACCAGAGGAAGCGGCTGTCGAGCCAGAGGCGGAGCCGGCGGTGCAGGCAAGCGTCGAAGCTCCGACCGACGAGGCCGAGGCCGTGTCTGCCGAGCCGGACGCCGGCGATCTTGACAGTGGCGGCGCGACGGTCGATGCGGCTGCCGAACTCGAGCAGGATCCGACGCCGGAGCAGAGCTCCGAAGTCGCGTCCGACGATCCAGAACCTGATTCGGAGGACTGACCGTGGCTAAGACCTCACAGCGCGTTCGCCAGGCGCGCACCCCGAAGTTCAAGACCCGTGGCTACAGCCGCTGCAACCGTTGCGGCCGCGCTCGATCTGTGTACCGCAAGTTCGGCCTCTGCCGGATCTGCCTACGCGAGATGGCACATCAGGGCCAGATCCCCGGCATGACGAAGTCTTCTTGGTAGCTGGAGCGCAGCCATGTCGATGACAGACCCGATCGCCGATTTCCTAACCCGGATCCGCAACGCAATCCGCGCCTCGCACGAGACGGTGCTGATGCCTGGCTCGCGCCAGAAGTCCGAGCTCGCACGGATCCTCGTCGAGCAGGGCTACATCGACGGCTTCGATGTCGCGCCGGCGAGCGGCGCTCCCGGCGACGTGCTCCAGATTCGCCTCAAGTACGACGACTCGCGCCGCTCTGCGATCTCCGGGCTGCGCCGCGTTTCACGACCGGGCCGGCGCACCTATGTCGACGCCAAGCACATCCCGCGCGTCCACGGCGGCACCGGCACGGCGATCGTCTCGACGTCGCGCGGCGTGATGACTGGTCACGAGGCTCGCGCCGCCGGTGTTGGCGGCGAGGTCGTGGCGGAGGTCTGGTGAATGTCGCGCATCGGTAGAGCCCCGATTCCAGTTCCGAGCGGCGTCGACGTGACGATCGAGCCCGAGCTGGTCAGCGTCAACGGCCCGAAGGGGGCGTTGTCTGAACGGATTCCGCGTGACATCACGGTCGCCCGCGAAGCGGACCTGCTCGTCGTCACGCGCCCGACGGACCGCGGGCAGCACCGCGCTCTGCACGGCCTCGTTCGCACGCTGGTCGCCAACATGGTGATCGGCGTCACCGACGGCTACGAGAAGCGCCTCGAGATCCAGGGCGTCGGCTACCGCGCCCAGTTGAAGGGTCGCGACCTCGAGCTGGCACTCGGCTTCTCGCACCCGGTGAGCATCCCCGCGCCGGACGGCATCGAGTTCGAGGTGCCCCAGCCGACGCGTGTGGTTGTGCGCGGCATCTCCAAGCAGCAGGTCGGCGAGGTCGCCGCGAACATCCGCAAGCAGCGGCCGCCGGAGCCCTACAAGGGCAAGGGGATCCGTTACGAGGGCGAGGTTGTCGCCCGCAAGGTCGGCAAGCGCGCGTGAGGGGCGAAGCATGGCTGTAATCACCAAGGAAGCACGCCGCTTGAAGCGTCGTCGTCGCGTTCGCGCCAAGATCAGCGGCACGGCGGCGCGTCCGCGGGTGTCCGTTTTCCGCTCGAACCGCGGCGTCTCGGCGCAGCTAATCGACGATGTCGCGGCCCGCACGATCGCTTCGGTGAGCTGGACCGAGTCGGAGCTCCGCTCGCTGTCGCCGACCGCCCGCGCCACCCGCGCCGGTGCGCTGCTCGCAGAGCGCGCAAAGGCCGCCGGCGTGAGCGTCGCGGTGTTCGACCGTGGTGGCTACCTCTACCACGGACAGGTCAAGGCGCTCGCGGAGGGAGCGCGCGAAGCCGGCCTGACGCTTTAGGGTCACTGCTACCCTTCCCCGCTCATGCGTATTGACAGAACAGTAAGTGCCGCCGGGCTCGATCTTCAGGAGCGCGTCGTCGAGATCAACCGCGTCGCCAAGGTCGTCAAGGGCGGTCGGCGCTTCTCGTTCACGGCGCTCGTCGTCGTCGGCGACGAGAAGGACATCGTCGGCGTCGGCTACGGCAAGGCGAACGAGGTCCCGCTCGCTATCCAGAAGGGTGTCGAGCAGGCCAAGAAATCGCTCTTCCGCGTGCCGAAGCACGGCTCGACGATCACCCACGAGACGACGGGCCGCTTCGGGGCCGGCAAGGTCTTCCTCAAGCCGGCGGCGCCCGGCGCGGGCGTCATCGCCGGCGGTGGCGTGCGCGCGGTGCTCGAGCTCGCAGGGATCCACGACATCCTTTCCAAGAGCCTCGGCTCGCAGAACCCGATCAACCTCGTCAAGGCGACGGTTGACGGCCTCAAGGGTCTGCGCACGCCGCTCGAGGTCGCCGAGCTGCGCGGACTGTCGGTCGCCCAGGTCCTCGGTCTCGACGACAAGCGGATCGGCCGCTCGCCCGAGCAGCAGGCCGCTTCCGACGCCAAGCACAAGGCCGCCGATGAGAAGGCTGCCAAGCAGGCCGATCAGGCCCAGCAGGCCAAGCCGGCTCGACGCCGCGTGCGCACATGAGCCCGGCCGCGGCCAAAGCCGACGCAACGGCGCTCACGATTACCCAGCACCGCTCGCGCAACGGCGCCGATAAGTCGCAGCTCGCGACTCTCCGCTCGCTCGGTCTGCGCCGCATCGGCCACACCGTCCAGGTGACCGACGGTCCGCAGACGCGCGGCATGCTGCACAAGGTCCGCCACCTGATCCACGTCGAAGAGCCGAGCGCGAAATGACGCCTCCAGCTCCCCGAAGCACGGCCGCAAAGCCCGCAGAGAATGAAGAAGTCTCCGCGGGAGCGGAGTCGCCGAAGGCGACTGCGGCGACTCGCGTCGGCTTGCATTCCCTCAGCCCCGCCCCCGGCAGCCGGCGGCCGCGCAAGCGCGTCGGTCGCGGTGCGGGCTCGGGCACCGGCAAGACCTCGGGTCGCGGCCAGAAGGGTTACGGCTCGCGCTCCGGGGCGAAGGATCGCGCTCGCTTCGAGGGTGGCCAGATGCCGATCCACATGCGGATGCGCAAGCTGCGCGGCCCGCACAAGAAGCAGTCGATGCCGTTCGAGCCGTTCCGCACTCACACCCAGCCGGTCAACCTCGCGGACCTCGACGCGCGCTTCGATGCCGGCGCCGACGTCACGCTCGAGGCGCTCCGCGACAAGGGCCTCGGCACGCGCAAGAACATCCCGGTCAAGATCCTCGCCTCGGGCGAGCTCAGCAAGAGCCTCACCGTTCACGCGCACGGTTTCAGCAAGACCGCCCGCGAGCGCATCGAAAGCGCCGGCGGCAGCTGCGTCCTGATCGACCAGTAGCCAGCCCCGTGCGCCCATACCTCTGCCGGCTCCCGCCAGGCGCAACGGCGCAGCTGCACGGCACCGGCCTCCTGGCGCAGGCGCGAAGCGGCGACGACCCCAGGCCACGACCCCTCTAGACTCCGATCGGGATGCTCAGCACGATCCTCAGCTCGCTGTCGGTCCCGGAGATCCGAAAGAAGATCGCCTTCACGGCGCTGATGCTCGGTCTCTACCGGTTCGGCGCGCACCTGACGGCCCCCGGCATCAGCGCGAGCGCGGCAAAGTCGCTCTCGAACTCGGTCGCCGGCTCCTCGAGCATCCTCGGCTTCCTGAACCTCTTCTCCGGCGGTGCGCTGTCGGAGATGGCGGTGTTTGCGCTGGGGATCATGCCCTACATCACGGCGTCGATCATCCTCCAGCTGCTGACCGTCGTCGTTCCGTCGCTCGAGAAGCTCTCCAAGGAGGGCGAGGTCGGGCAGGCCCGGATCACCCAGTACACGCGCTATCTGACGGTCGGCCTCGCCTTCGCGCAGTCGATCGGCTACGTCTTCCTGTTCCACTCGCTGAGCACCCCGAGCCAGCCGGTGATCCCGCACTTCGACCTGCAGCACATCTTCCTGATCGTGATGTCGCTGACGGCCGGCACGGTGCTCGTGATGTGGATGGGCGAGCTGATCACACAGCGCGGGATCGGCAACGGGATCTCGCTGATGATCTTCGCCTCGATCGTGTCGCGCCTACCGAGCGCCGCGCAGACCTGGTACACGTCCAACAACCAGGTCTTCAAGGTCGTACTGCCGTTTCTCGTCCTGGCCGTCGTCGCCGCCGTGGTCTTTGTCCAGGAGGGTCAACGCCGGATTCCCGTGCAGTACGCGAAGCGGGTGATCGGCAGGCGGATGACGCAGGGCGGGCAGACCTACCTGCCGCTGCGCGTCAACATGGCCGGCGTGATTCCGGTGATCTTCGCGGCATCGCTGATGGCCTTCCCGCCGACGGTCGGCCAGCTCATCCACACCCACTGGTCCACGCAGGTCTCCGACTTCTTCTCGCCGAGTGGCTGGCACTACATCGTCGGCGAGGCGCTGCTGATCATCGTCTTCACCTACTTCTACACCGCAGTCACGTTCAACCCGGTCGACCAAGCCGACAACCTGAAGAAATACGGCGGCTTCATACCGGGGGTCAGACCCGGTCGGCCGACGGCCGAGTTCCTCGATCGCATCCTCGCCCGCCTGACGTTCCCGGGGGCGCTGTATCTCGCCGCGGTCGCGGTCCTGCCGGCGATCGTCTACGCCCGCACCGGTGTGACGTTCAACTTCGGTGGAACTTCGATCATCATCGTGATTGGCGTCGCGCTCGACACGATGAAACAGCTCGAGGCGCAGCTGATGATGCGCAACTACGAGGGCTTCCTGAAAGCGTAGGAGCCCGGCTCAGCGCTACGCTTCCCCGTCACTCGGGCGCGTGCTGAGCGTGCCCGCGGGGATCGGAGAGCTCAGATGGCCGAACTCAACCTAATTCTGCTGGGGCCACCCGGCGCGGGCAAGGGCACCCAGGCTGCCCGCCTGACCGAGGACTTCGGCCTGCCTCATATCGCGACCGGCGACATCCTGCGGGCGGCCGTCGCGGCCGAGACGGAGCTTGGCCGCGAGGCCAAGCGCTACATGGACGCCGGCGATCTCGTTCCCGACAAGGTGATCACCGGCGTGATCCTCGAGCGAGTTGCCCAGGATGACGCGCGTGACGGCTTCCTGCTCGATGGTTTCCCGCGAACCGTCGACCAGGCCGATTCGCTCGGCACCGAGATCGAGGAGCGTGGCCGGCGACTGACAGCTGCGCTCCTGATCGACGCGCCGGACGATGTCGTCGTAAGGCGGATCAGTGGCCGGCGGATGAGCAGGAGCGGGCGCATCTACCACGTCGACTTCGACCCGCCGAAGAGCGAGGGTCGCTGTGACGTCGACGGCTCCGAGCTGATCCAGCGCGACGATGACAGGGAGGAGACCGTCCGCAAGCGCCTTGCGGTCTACCACCAGCAGACCGAGCCGCTGATTGCCTACTACGACGAGCTCGGACTGCTGCGGCGCTTCGACGGCACGAGCTCGCCCAACGAGGTGCACGCCCACATCCGCGCCGCGATCGCGACGCTGCGCCTCGAGGACGAGCTGTGATCATCCGCAAGTCGCCGGCGGAGATCGACGCGATCGGCGCTGCCGGTGAGATCCTCGTCCGGACCCTGCGGCTGCTCGAGCGTCAGGTCCGTCCCGGGGTCAGCACAGCCGAGCTCGACCAGGCAGCGGAGCGCTACATCCGCTCACAGGGGGCGATCCCGTCGTTCAAGGGCTATCGCGGCTTCCCCGCCTCGATCTGCGCCTCGCCGAACTCGATGATCGTCCACGGTATCCCCGGTCCCTACCGGCTCGAGCGCGGCGACGTCATCTCGCTCGATGTCGGCGTCACGCTGGACGGCTGGGTCGCCGACGCCGCTCGAACGTTCCCCGTCGGCTCGGTCAGCGCGGTTGCCTCGCATCTGCTCGAAGCGACCGAGCGATCCCTGCATCGCGGGGTCGAGCAATGCGTCGCCGGCAACCGCCTCGGCGACGTCTCGCACGCGATCCAGACGAGCGCCGAAGGCGACGGCCTGTCGGTGGTTCGCTCGCTCGTCGGCCACGGCATCGGTCGCGACATGCACGAGGATCCGCAGATCCCGAACTTCGGCCCTGCGGGCAAGGGCCCACGCCTGCAGGAGGGGATGGTTCTCGCAATCGAGCCGATGACGACGACCGGATCGGTCGAGGTTCAGGCCGGCGAGGACGGCTGGGCGATCTATTCCAAGGACGGATCGCTCGCCTCGCACTTCGAGTTCACGGTCGCGATCACCCCGGAGGGACCGCGAATTCTCACCCCCTGGCACCGTGACGACAGCGAAGAGCATGGGCTTGCTAACATTGTCGGTCGCGCTCGGGCCAGCTAAACCCGGGCCGTTCGTGCGTAATCCGAGGGTGGTAGCGGCAGCCGGACCGGCGGCCAGAGCCATCCCTCCGGACTCATCCGAAAGGGATCAATGAAGGTACGACCGTCGGTCAAGCCGATGTGCGAGAAATGCAAGATAGTCCGGCGTCGCGGGATCGTGCGCGTGATCTGCACGAACCCCCGTCACAAGCAACGACAGGGCTGAGCGATGGCACGTATTTCGGGCATTAACCTCCCGCTCAACAAGCGCGTCGAGATCGGTCTGACCTACATCTACGGGATCGGTCGGCCGCTCTCCGTCAAGCTGCTGAACGAGCTCGGCATCTCGCCGGACACCTACGTCCGTGACCTCACCGAGGACGAGGTGTCCCAGCTGCGTGACGCGATCGACCAGCAGCTGACCGTCGAGGGCGACCTGCGCCGCGAGACCTCCCAGGACATCAAGCGCCTGACGGAGATTGGCTGCTACCGCGGTCTGCGTCATCGCCGCGGCCTCCCCGTTCACGGGCAGAACACGAAGACCAACGCGCGCACCCGCAAGGGGCCGAAGCGCATGCAGGTCGCCGGCAAGAAGAAGGCCGGTAAGAAGTAATGCCCGCCCCGAGACGCCCAGCGCGCGGCCGCCGCAAGGTCAAGAAGAACATCCCGGTCGGGCAGGCGCACATCAAGACCTCTTTCAACAACACGATCGTCTCGCTGACCGACCAGCAGGGCAACGTGATCGCCTGGGAGTCCGCCGGCGGCGCCGGTTTCAAGGGCTCCCGCAAGTCGACGCCGTTCGCCGCGCAGGTGACGGCCGACGCCGCAGCTCGCAAGGGCATGGAGCAGGGCCTCTCGAAGGTCGAGGTCTTCGTCAAGGGACCGGGCTCGGGCCGCGAGACCGCGATCCGCTCGCTGCAGGCCGCGGGCCTCGAGGTCACCGGCGTCAAGGATGTCACCCCGCAGGCCCACAACGGCTGCCGTCCACGCAAGCGGCGCCGGGTCTAGGACGGAACAATGGCCAGAGATACCTCCCCCCAGTGCAAGCAGTGCCGCCGTGAAGGCCAGAAGCTCTTCCTCAAGGGTGAGCGCTGCCTGACCGACAAGTGCGGCGTCGAGCGTCGTGCCTACCCGCCGGGCGAGCACGGCCGCGGCCGCCAGAAGCAGAGCGAGTATCGCCTGCAGCTGCGCGAGAAGCAGAAGGCCCGCCGCTACTACGGCCTGCTTGAGCGCCAGTTTCGCAACTACTACGAGAAGGCCTCACGCCAGCCCGGCGTGACCGGCGAGAACCTGCTGACGCTGCTCGAGTGCCGCCTCGACAACGTGCTCGTGCGGCTCGGCTTCGCCGCCTCGCGCCGCCAGGCCCGCCAGCTCGTCCGCCACGGGCATTGGCTGGTCAACGGCCGCCGCGTCGATATCCCGAGCTTCCAGGTCCGACCCGGCGACGTGATCGCGGTCAAGGCCGGCACCTCGGCGGCGCAGGTGATCCGCGACGCGACTGAGCTGACCGGACAGGTCCCGGCCTGGCTACAGGCCGACCACGATGGGCTTACGGCAAAGGTCTTGCGCAAGCCGGAGCGGCGGGAGGTCGCAGCGCCTGTGCAGGAGCAGCTCATCGTCGAGCACTATTCCAAGTAGCAGCAGCACCTCGAGCTTGCGCGCCGGCGAAGACGTCGGCACGCGTTAGAACACAACGACGTTAGGACCCCGATGCTTGACTTCCAAATCCCCCGAATCACGAGTGAATCGGCCGAGGACAACCGCGGCACGTTCGTGATCGAGCCCCTCGACCGTGGCTTCGGCTACACGTTCGGCAACTCGCTTCGTCGCGTGCTGCTCTCCTCGCTCGCTGGCGCAGCAGTCACGAGCGTTCGTATCGAGGGGGTCGCACACGAGTTCTCGACGATCACCGGGGTCAAGGAGGATGTCACCGACATCGTGCTGAACCTCAAGGGAATCGTCTGCCGGATGCACTCCGACGCGACCGAGATCGAGGCCGCGCTCGTCGCGACCGGCCCCGGCGACATCACCGCCGCCGACATCGACCTGCCCTCGGGCGTCGAGATCCTCAACCCCGACGTCCACATCGCGGCGCTCGACAAGAAGGCTCGCCTCGAGTTCTACCTGACGATCGGCCGCGGTCGCGGCTACCGCCCGGCGGAGGACAACAAGTCCCCCGATCAGCCGATCGGCGTGATCCCGATCGACTCGATCTTCTCGCCGGTCCGCCGCGTCGCCTACGCGGTCGAGCAGGCCCGCGTCGGCCAGCGGACCGACTTCGACAAGCTGACCCTCGACATCGAGACCGACGGCTCGGTCGAGCCCTCGGCGGCGCTCCGCGAAGCGGCTGAGCTGCTGATCTCCCAGCTCGCGATCTTCACCGACGAGGACCGCGTCGAGGAGCTCCGCGCCGGTCCGGCGGGACAGCTCGACGGCGGCCTGGCCGGCGTCGGCGGCGTCGCGCCGCTCGTGATGCAGGGCGAGGAGTGGGGCATCCTGATCGAGGAGCTCGAGCTCGGCGTCCGCTCCTACAACTGCCTCAAGCGCGCGGGTATCGCGACGGTCGGCGATCTGATCTCCAAGTCCGAGGCCGAGCTGAACGCGATCCCGAACTTCGGCAAGAAGTCGATCGACGAGGTCATCGAGACGCTCGAGGCCCGCGGCCTCAGCCTTCGCGACGACTGATCACGAGCCATGCGCCACCAGAGAATCCGTCACAAGCTGAGCCGCGACTCCGCCCATCGCAAGGCGCTGCTGCGCAACCTCAGCAAGGAGGTCATCGAGCACGAGCGGATCAAGACGACCGAGGCCAAGGCCAAGGCCGTCAAGCCCGAGGTCGAGAAGCTGATCACGCTCGCCAAGCGCGGTGACCTCCACGCCCGCCGCCAGGCACTCTCCTCGCTCGGCCAGGACAAGTTCGTCGTCCACAAGCTGTTCGAGGTGGTCGCCCCGCGCTACGCCGAGCGTCCCGGCGGCTACACCCGGATCATCAAGATCGGCCCCCGCCAGAGTGACTCGACGGAGATGGTCTTCCTCGAGCTCGTCGTCTGAGAGCCTGTTTTTTCGGTGGCGTCGGCGCTCTGCGCCACCGTGTTCTTCCCGCAGTAGCCCGTGAGCGGCGGTCAGGTCACCAAGCTCACGCTCGCCTATAACGGGGCCGGCTTCGCGGGGTGGGCTCGCCAGCCTGGCAAGCGCACGGTTTCGGATGAGGTTGAGCATGCGCTTCGGACGATCCTCCGCGAACCGGCTCCGCTGACAGTGGCTGGCAGGACGGATGCGGGCGTGCATGCCTGGGGGCAAGTGGCCAGCTATTTGCATGAGGCCGTTGACCCGCGCCGGCTGAATGGGTTGCTGCCGGAGGATGTTGCGGTGCTGGCGAGTGAGCCGATGGGGGAGGGCTTCGATGCGCGCCGTGGCGCGACCTCGCGCACCTACTGCTACCGCGTCCTCCATTCACCTGTGCGCTCGCCGTTCGAGCATGGCCGCTCGCTGCACGTGCCTGGGAGGATCGATCGCGATGCTCTCCACGCCTGTGCCGCAGCGATCCCAGGCCGTCACGATTTCACCGCGTTTACGCCGAGCGAGACCTACCACACGCGTTTTGTCCGCGACGTGGAGCGCGCCGAGTGGCTCGAGGACGGCGACCTGCTGGCCTTCTGGATTGAGGCCGACAGCTTCCTGCGCCAGATGAACCGGATCCTCGTAGGCACGATGCTCGAGGCGGCCGCCGGCACGCGCGGCGTAGATGAGTTCACCTCGCTGCTGGCCGGCGCGCCGCGCAGCGCCGCCGGGCGCACGGCGCCGGCGCAGGGGCTCTACCTTGCAAGCGTTGCCTACCCCGGCGGTAGTGCGGAGGCGTAGCATGGGCCGCGATGACACGGGCGCCCGAGGGGAGGCGTTTCTCGCTGGCAGCCGGTCTCTGTGCCGCCTGTGTCCTGCTCTGCGCCGCGGCCACGAGCCTCGCTGGTCCGGCGCCGGTAGTGCTCGACCCGAATAGCGGCTGCGGTCCCGCCCTCGACACCAATGACGCTCAGGACTGCGCCCCGCCGAGCGTTGCCGTCTACGCCGGCTGGAGCGCCTGGAGCCGCGCCGACTCGGCGACCGGCGATTTCGAGCTCGTCGTTCGCTCGCCCACGGGCGTCATCTCGACCCCTGAGGTGCCCGAGCGCACCGCTCCGTTCGACGTCGAGCTCGGGCCGAGCGGCGGCAAGGTCGTCGCCGTCTACTCGCGCTGCTCGAACTCGTTGACCGACGCGGGCTGCTACATCTTCGAGCTGCGCCTCGGGGCGGCGAACGCGACCGAGACGGCGCTGGCGATCCCCGGCGGCGGCTCGGCGCACGAGCCGGCGATCTGGGACGGGACGCTCGTCTTCCTGCGCCGCAACGGCGCCGGTAACGAGGACATCTACGACCCACACGGCGCCCGGCCCGACAGCCTGCTCGAGTGGCGCAGCGCGACGCACACGCTCACCCAGCTGCCGCTGCCGGAGTCCCACGGCGTCAGAAATTCACCGAGCGAGCTCGGCTGGCCGAAGGGGTTGACCGGCGTGATCTCCGGGCTGACTCTGCACGGCTCGCGCCTCGCCTACTCGACGGCCGTCGGCGTCGGCGACTTCTCGCTGTCGACGCTCTGGCTCCAGCAGCTCGGGCACGCGCCGCGCCTGCTCGACCAGGTCATCGCCGGCGCCGGCAACGTCTGTGACCCGCAGTTCCTCTCGCCGACGATCGCCGGCGGCTGGCTCTACGCCTACCTGCACGACTGCCCGGCCGGTGGCGGTCCGATCAGCGACGATCGCTTCACGCGCTACAGCCTGAGCGGCGCTCGCACGCAGCGTGCCGACTACAACTTCATCCACTACATCGACGAGCAGATCTTCTCCGTCGTGCCCTACGACGACGGCGCGATCTGGGACAGCGGCGAGGTCGAGTTGCTCCCCAGCCTCACCTGGAAGACAATCGCCCGGCCGGCGCCGGCGACGTTCTGCACTCGCCGCAACCCCTTCTGCTGATGGATCTCCGTCCTCCCACCAAGGTCGATGCCGCCGAACTGCGGCGCATCCACGAAACGCCCGCGGTGGCTCTCTGGTGGGGCGAGCCGAGCCCCGAATTCCCCGACGAGGATCCGAGCGCGACACGCCTCGTGATCGACCTCGACGGAGCCGTCGCCGGGATGGTCCAGTACTACGAGGAGCCCGACGCCGACTACCGCCACGCGATGATCGACCTCTTCGTCGATCCCGCACTCCACGGCCAGGGCATCGGCACCGAAGCGCTCCGCCGCACTGTCGAGCTGCTCACGCGCGAACGCGGCCACCACCGCCTGACGATCGATCCCGCGACCGACAACCCCGCGGCGATCCGCGTCTACGAGAAGGTCGGCTTCAAGCCCGTCGGCGTCCTCCACAGCTACGAGCGCGACCACACCGGCGACGGCTGGCACGACTGCCTGCTGATGGAGCTGGTCGTCGACCCCTGACGCCTACGGCGTGAACTCGGTGTCCGCCGCCGGCACGACCTGCAACTCCTCGGTATCGCCGGCGACATACGCGATATCCGCGCTCGCGCCACCCACGCCGGCGACAACCGCGTCCCCGGCGCCGCTCGTCACATCGAGCCCGGTCGCGAACGGCGTCGTCCAGCTGGAGCCGACGGTCGAGCCGTTGGCGCTGTAGGAGAGCACGATTCCGCGGCCATCGAGCCAGCAGCCATAGATCCCGCCGGCAGAATCCTGCGACACGCTGAGGTCGTCGGCGCCATCGTCGGCGCTTGTCTCATCGGAGACCTCCACGGGTGTTGTGGCGAACGCCATCGTCGACGTATTGAACGGCCGGTAATAGACGCCGTCTGAGCCTGAGCCGTTAAGACCCGGACCCTCGTCTTCAAGTAGGCCGATCCCGCTTGCGCCACCGGCGAGCACCGGCGCTGTCGCATCGCAGGAAATCGGCTTGAAGTACGTCGTCGTGTTCCACTTGGCCTGCGTCGCGAGGGTGGCCGCCGTCCCTGTCGCGGCGGCATAGCCGGTCGCGTCGTCGGTGCCGGTGGGGCAGGCCGCCGGCGGTGTTGAGAGGTCGCCGCCCACCACAACCACGAGATAGTTGTTGGTCCCGTCTGGGATTGCGGCTAGCTGGCTGCCGTCGGCGTCCCCTTGGTTGCCGTAGCTGTCGCTTCCATCGATGTTCGGCGTCGTGGCCGAGGCGCTGGTCGACAGCGTGAAGTCGGTGAAGCCGTTGCCGAACTGCTCGTAGTTCCCCCCGACGCCGATATTAGTCGTGCCCAACGCGACGGCGCCGGCGGAGGGTGGCTCGCCGGTGCCCTCATCGGAGGCCAGCAACTTGCCGCTATTTTGAATCGCGAACGTGGCGCCGGTCGTCGGCGCCTTCCACGCGACGACGCCTGCTTGGTCGTAGCTGCCGTTCGGCTCGACGTTGGCACTTGCGGCTTCCACCTCCGCGAGCACCACCGGCAGTCCGTTGAGCATGACGATCTGGGGATGGGTGTAGACGCTGCCCGCGCCAGCCGTGGAATCGGTCAGTGCTGCCGCACCGCCGTTTGCGCACGACCCGGCGCCCAGCAGCAGCGTGCACTCGTAGATCGTCTCGTTGCTGTCAGCCTCCCACGCGACGTAGGTGTCCCCAGACACTGGGTCATGCGTGATTGTGGGCTGATCCTCGCCCGTGCCGAGCACGATCGACGCCGGCAGCGCGGGCGCTGTGGGCGTGGGGGTCGGTGGTGGCGGCGGTGGCGGCGGTGGCGTGCTGGCGGCGATGTCCTGCGTGCCCTCCTCGTCGAGTCCCGCGTCGGCCGTCACGAAGCCGGCGTTGCCGGTCTCGGCGACGTCAACCTCGCACGCGTCTTGTGCCGCTCCGTTCACGAACTCGTGCTTGTTACAGGTTTTCGCTGCTGCCTGAACGCGCCCGATGTCGGTACGCAGCAGCTTCAGCAGCTCGGCGAAGATGCTCGTCGCGCCCTTCAGCGTGAAGCCGTGCAGGTTGCTGCCGCTCGTCGAGCGGAACAGCGACGCCTTCTTGCTGGTCACGCGCCAGCTGGTCCCGAAGGCGCCGTAGAGGATCGACGTGTCGCCACCGACGATCTGGCCGGCCGAGTAGGCGGTCCCGCCGCGCGAGGCGAACTCGCTCGATGACGGAACGCCGGCGTCTCCGAGCAGACCCGTGAGATGGCCGAGCCGGTCGCTCGCGACCTTGATGTCGATCCACAGGCACGCCACGAGGTGGCCGAAGTTCGGCCCGTTGACCGAGTTGTCGAGCTTGACGGTGGTGCCGTCTGTCCAGACAACGGTGGCGTCATTGCCCGAGACCGTCAGTGACCCCCCGCCCTTGAGCGAATGGTGCCCGTTGCCGACCCTGTCCTTGTTGACATAGGCCGTGATTCGTCCGATCCCCGTGGCGTCGACCTCGACGGTCGCCTTGCCGTCGCGCATCGCGACCTCGTTGTTCGCCGCTACGCTGGTGTGCGGGATCTGCACCTGGCGTGCCTGGATCTGCAGGTCGTCGGTGGTCGATTCGAGCAGCGTGTATTGACCGGCGGCCTGGAAGTCGAACAGGTCGCCGTGGAAGTCGGTGAAGTGCGGGTCGCCGCCGTCGCCCGCATCGTCGCCGCCGTCGCCGGAGTCGCTGCCCGTGTCTGGCGGGCACGTCCCCGCGGAGGCCGGCGTGGCCGAGATCGGCGTATAGATGATCTTCACCGTCTCGCTGTCCTTCGCCGCGGCCACCGCGAGTACCGGGTTGTCCGGCAACGGCGTGAGCGACGACTGCGGCGGCGTCGGCGTCGCGCCCCCAGGGCACGAGCCGGCGGCCGGCGGAGTCGTGCTGCACTGCGACCCACCGGAGCAGAACGTCAGGTCCTTGAGCTGGTCGGCGGTGTAGTTCGTATCGACGCCGAATCGCCCATAGGCGCCGTTCAGGTCGATCCGCGCGGTCTCGATATCGCCCGCCGGTGGGGTGGGCATGCCGACCGACACCTGCGCTGTGCTGTAGGCATCGAGCGGGACGGACACGGTCGATTCAGCCGGTCCCCCTCCAACCGCGTGCGGCACCGACTGGTAGTGGCCGTCCGGATACGGGCTCGTGGCGGTCCATTCGGCGCCGCCGGCCGGGATGTTCGCCGCGCTCGATCCCCAGGTGCTGAAGAAGTCCTCCGGGCTCACGCCGGCGAGCGCTGCGTCGACCGCGGCTTGGCTGCCGCTCTGGCCGGCGCTGAGGATGTCCGGTATCCGCGACCACAGGTCGCCGACGACGTCCTGGCGGTGACCCCAGAACCCGACCGCATCGTAGCTGCGGCTGGTCAGCGACACCGACGGCGTGCTGAAGTACTTGATCAGGCTGAGTGCCGAGACGCCGATCGGGTTCGAGGAGAACAGCGTGACGTCAACCCATCGCGCGAGGCCCTCCATCAGCCAGGGCTCGGTCTGCGTCATCGTCGGGAAGGCCGATTCGCTGACGATCTGCATCTCGTAGCAGTGGAACATCTCGTGGGTGATGATCTCCTGCTCCCAGGCCAGGTTGCCGCCCGTCAGGTCGTCGCCGCTGGCGCCGGTGTCGGCCTCGAACAGCGCCTGGTCCACTGCGATCCCGCAGTAGTAGTGGTAGTTGAAGACGTGTCCTCCAAGGCTGAACCCGCCGTGGAAGGGGTTTGCCGTCGCGGGGCTCTTCTCATCGGCCGGGATGTCGGCCTGCCAGCCGATCTCGACCGGGATCGTCAGGCCGGGGGAGAGGTGGGCGTCGAGCAGCGCCTTGCCTTGGCTCTCGAGCGCGTTGAGCGCAGGGACGCCGTTGCCGTCGACGATCGTCGGGGGGTTTGCGAGCGCCGGCGCGGCGAGCACGAACGGAACGCAGGCGGCCAGAGCCACGAGCAGTCCCTTGCCCCGAATACCCCTCACGCTGCGCATCCCCGCAAGCACTTTCATCGAGCATCGTAGAGCCTCCGGCAGCGTCGCGAGCAGCGCGGCGCTTCGTTACTCTCGCCTGCCGTGGTCCGCGCGCTGCGCCGACGCGTTGCGGGCTCGCCACGCTGGCGGGCGCTCGGCTGCGTCGCCGAGCTCGGCTCCCATGAGGAGTTGATGGCGGCCGACGGCGGCTACGCCGAGTTGTATGCGCTGCAGGCGCGCGCGTACGCTTAGACCGGTGAGCGACTACCCGCAGCAGATCACGCCGGTGCTCCACGTCGAGCCGGTGCCACGGCGAATCCGCGCTTTCCTCGGTGGCGTCAAGGTGCTCGATACGACGAACGCCATCTATGTCTGGGAGGCGCCGCACTACCCGCAGTACTACATCCCGATCGCCCACGTGGAGGAGCAGCTGCTGCTCGACGAGCACCATTCGCACAAGCTTCGGCTCGGCTCGGCTCAGCGCTATGGCCTGCGCGTCGGCGATCTGGTGCGCCCCGCCGCGGCCAAGCTCTACACCGAATCGGAGGTCGAGCAGATCGCCGGCAGGATGCGCTTTGAATGGGACGCGCTCGATCACTGGTTCGAGGAGGACGAGGAGGTCTTCGTCCATCCCCGCAGCCCCTACACGCGCGTCGACGCGCTGCGCTCCACGCGCCGGGTCAGGGTCGAGCTCGACGGCGTGCTACTCGCCGAATCCTCCTCGCCGGTGATGGTGTTCGAGACCGGGCTGCCGACCCGCTACTACCTCAACCGCACTGAGATCGACTTCGAGCACCTAGAGGTGAGTGACACGATCACGGCCTGCCCCTACAAGGGGCGAACGACCGGCTACTGGTCGGTTCGGATCGGCGACAGCGTCCACGCGGACCTCGCCTGGTCCTACGACTTCCCGACGCGCCAGCTGCTGCCGATCGCTGGGCTGATCGCCTTCTACAACGAGAAGGTCGACACGTTCCTCGACGGCGCCGCGCTCGAGCGCCCGTCGACCCACTTCTCCTAGTTCTGGTTCGGGGGCAGGCGCAGGAACGACATCGTCGTCCAGGCGGGGCGGAAGCCGAGGCGCGCGTAGAGCTCCTTCGGGCGATCCTCGTCATCGGCGCAGATCCACAGGTCGCTGTGGTCGCCGGCCTCCTCGATCGCGGCGCGTGTCAGCGCGGTGCCCCGTCCGAGGCCACGGTGATCGCTGTGCACGAAGACCTCGCTGATCTCGACACCGTCGCCGTAGCGCTCGAGCTGCATGTATCCGACCGCAACCCCCGCCTTGTGCAACGCCATGACACGTGCGCCGCGCAGCGCGCCCGCCTCTTCGGCGTGGGCAAGGAACTCGTTGGACAGCTCTCGGCCATCGAAATCCTCCGCGTGCCAGGCGCGCCGCAGGTCGCGCACGGCCACGGCGGGGACCTCGCGGACCGGCGCGCTCGCGCCCGCGCTCAGCGCCAGCTCGTGGCGCATCCAGACAAGCCGCGTGGAGTGCCAGCCCGCAGCGGTGAAGTCGCTGCGTAGGCGCTCACCGCCCGCGACCAAATGAAAGACGATCGTCCGATGCTCGAGGTCTCCGAGCGCCGAGTCGCCCAGTGCCGTCAGCTCCTCGACGCCGAGGTCGGTCTCACGCTCGACTCGCAGGACGTTGAGACGCCAGTAATCCGGGTAGCTCGTCGAGCGGATGATCGTCCCGACCTCGCACGGTTCGAAGACATCGCAGAGCGAGGCGTAGACGCCGTCCATCCAGGCTCGAGCCAGCTCTGCGACAGGATCACCCGGCGTGCCCACTGCGCAGATATTGCCGCGTCGGCGTCCGGGCTGCGATCCTACGCCGTCCGTGGCGACCGTCACCGCTCAGGGGGACGACTTGGTGGTCGGCCTCACCCGACTCGAGAAGCTGGCAGCGCTGCGCGGCGACGTCCGTGTACCGCTGAGTGCCGTGCGCTCGGTGGTCGTCGAGCCCCATCCGTGGCTGGCGCTGCGCGGTGTCCGCGCTCCAGGGACCGGGCTGCCCGGAGTCGTCGCCTACGGCGTGCGGCGGCTGACCGGCGATCGCATGGACTTCGCCGCCCTTCGCGCCCGGCAGCCGGCGATTCGCGTCGAGCTCGACGCGCCCTCCCAGTTCGCGCGCCTGCTGGTTTCGCTCGCCGATCCGGCCTCCGCTGCAGCAAGCATCCGCGCCGCCGCAGCGGCCGCGAGCATCAGGCCGTCCGGCGCCTAGCGCATCCCCGGCCGCGGGCCCGAATATCCTGGAGTCGATGCTCGAGGTTCTCCTGACCAACGACGACGGGATCGAGGCCGAGGGTCTACAGGTGCTGCGCCGCACCCTCGCGGCGCTCGACGACGTCCGCCTTGTCGTGGTCGCGCCCGACGGCAACCGCTCCGCGATGGCTCGATCGATCACGACCCGCCGCCCGCTCTGGGTCGCGGAGGTCGACTTCGACGACGGCTCGGTCGGCTATGCGACGGACGGCACGCCGGTCGACTGCGTGCGGCTCGCGAACCTCGGCCTGATTGGTGGCTTCACGCCGGACCTCGTCGTGTCCGGCATCAACCACGGTGCCAATCTCGGCGATGACATCACCTACTCCGGCACCGTCGCGGCGGCGCTCGAGGCTGTCGTTCTCGGCATCCCGGGGATCGCCGTGTCGCAGCAGCCGGTCGGACGCCGACTCGACTACGCCGATCGCGGCAGCTTCGATTTCACGATCGCCGCGACGCTCGTCGCGCGACTCGTCGGCTCGCTCGATCGGGTTCCGTTTTCGCCTGCGACGCTGCTCAACGTCAACGTGCCGGGCTGCGCCCCGATCGGAATCGAGGTGACCGCGCTCGGCAAGCGCGTCTACCGCGACGAGCTGCGACTCGAACAGGAGGAGGAGGGGCGTCGGCGTTACTGGATCTACGGCAGCGCGCCCGGCTTCGAGGACGTTCCCGGAACGGACCTTGCCGCGGTAGCGGCGGGACGGATCGCGCTGACACCGATCCACTTCGACCTGACGGATCGTCCGGGAATCGAGGCGCTCGAGCAGCTCGACCTCGCCGAGCTCTTCACGCCGTGACGGATGCCGACCAGCCCGCCGCCCGCGTCGCCGAGCTGCGCCGCCTGCTCACCTACCACGCCCGCCGCTACTACGTCGACGACGACCCCGAGATCGGCGATGACGAGTATGACGCGCTGTACAACGAGCTGCTCGGGCTCGAGGCCGCACACCCTGAGCTCGCCAGCCGCGACTCCCCGACGCAGCGGGTCGGCGGCGAGCCGATCGGCCGGCTCGAGAAGGTGCGCCACCCCCAGCCGATGCTCTCGCTCGCAAACGTTCGCTCCAGCGAGGAGCTGCGCGCCTGGGTCGCGCGGATGCGCGCGCACCTCGCGCGCGAGGGGATCGAGGACCCGCAGTTCAGCTTCGTCTGCGAGCCCAAGATCGACGGCCTTGCGATCTCGCTGATCTATCGCGACGGCGTTCTCGAGCGTGGCGCGACGCGCGGCAACGGCGAGGTCGGCGAGGACGTGACCCACAATCTGCGCACGATCTCCCAGATCCCGTTGCGCATCGACGACGCGCCCGCGCTGGTCGAGGTGCGCGGCGAGGTCTACATGTCGCTGCCCGATTTCACCGCGCTCAATGAGCGCCTCGCGGCCGCCGGCGAGTCGACCTTCATGAACCCGCGCAACACGGCCGCGGGCACGATCCGCCAACTCGACCCGGCGCTGGCGGCGCGGCGTCCATTGTCGATGCTCGCCTACGCCGTCGGCGTGGTCGAGGGGCTCGAGCTTCACAGTCAGTGGGAGGCGCTGGACTGGCTGCGCGCGCATGGCTTCAACGTCAACAGCGAGATCGTCATCCTCGACGACGAGGATGCGGTCGTCGACCAGTGCCTTGAATGGCAGCGCCGTCGCGGCGGCCTCGACTTCGAGATCGACGGCGTCGTCATCAAGGTCTCGGACTTCGAGCTGCAGCGGCGGCTTGGCGCGGTCGGTCGCGATCCGCGCTGGGCCGTCGCCTGGAAGTTTCCGCCGACAACCGCCAAGACACGCCTGCTGGCCATCCGCTGGAACGTCGGCAAGTTCGGCGATCTACACCCCTTCGCCGAGCTCGAGCCGGTTCACGTCGGCGGTGTCACCGTCAAGCTGGCGACGCTGCACAACGAGGAGGACCTCGCGCGCAAGGACCTGCGCGAGGGTGACGAGGTGATCGTCCTGCGCGCCGGCGACGTCATTCCGCAGGTCGTCTCGCCGGCGCCGCATGCGGTCGAGAACCGCCATCGCGCGCCGCTACCGGTCCCGCCCGAGCGCTGTCCGGTATGCGATACCCCGACCGTCAAGCCGGCCGGCTCGGTATTCACCATGTGTCCGAACCTCGTCTGTCCGGGGCGGCAGTGGCAGTTGCTGCGCCACTTTGTTTCGCGCGGGGCGATGGACATCGACGGCCTTGGTGAGACGCTCGTCGGCACGCTGCTTGACCGCGGCCTGGTCCACGATGCCGCCGACCTCTACCAGCTGCGTGAGCAGCAGCTGCTCGAGCTCGACGGCTTCGGCGAGATCTCGGCGCGCAACCTGATCGCGGCCCTCGACGCCTCGCGCGAGCGGCCGTTCCATCGCGTGCTGTTCGCGGTCGGGATCGAGGAGGTCGGCGAGGTCACCGCGCGCAACCTCGCCAACCAGTTTCGCTCGATCGACCGGCTCACGGCCGCGAGCCCGGCGGAGATCGAGCAGACCCCGGGTGTCGGCCCGAAGATGGCGGAGGCGATCGCGACGCAGCTTGCCGCCCCGGCGCTGCGCACGCTGATTGAACGCCTACGCGCCGCCGGTCTGCGCTTCGAGGAGGAAGGGCCGCCGCCTGGTGAGGGGCCGCTTGCCGGGCTCAGCTTCGTCCTCACCGGCACGCTGCCGGCGTTGACGCGCGAGCAGGCGAGCGAGCGGGTCGTCGCTGCCGGTGGCCGCGTGACCAGCGCGGTGTCGAAGAAGACCGACTACCTGGTGGCCGGCGATGCGGCGGGCTCGAAGCTCGAGAAGGCTCAGCGGCTCGGCGTACCGGTGCTCGACGAGGCCGGCCTGCGTGCGCTCTTGGAATGACTCAACGCCGCCGGTAGGCCGTACCTGGCCAATGCCTCGACGATCTTGTCCTGCGCCTTCTCGGCGGTGATCAGGTTGACGTCGTTCATCAGCAGCGCGAAGACGTAGTGTCCGTCGCACCAGCCGGCGAGGTCGGAGGCGTTGGACAGCGTGCCGGTCTTGGCCTGGCAGTTCCCTTCCGCCGCGGTCCCGATCATCCTTGTCACGAGCGTCCCGGTTTCGCCGTCGATTGGCAGCGCAGCGTGCAGGTCCGCGCCGACCGTCTGCAGCGCGGCGTCGCCCCCCGGACTGAGGTCACGTAGCAGCGTCACGACCTGCAGCGGGCTCGTCAGATCGCCACGCGAGAGTCCCGAGCCGTCGACGATCTGCGGCGTGATCCCGAGACCGGCGATGAAGTGCTTGACGACCGCGGCGCCATCGGCCGTCGTCCCGCTGGCGCCGAAGCGTGCCCCGAGCCCCTTCAGGATCATCTCCGCGAAGAAGTCGTCCGACGGGGTCGCCGTCAGCACCGCCAGCGTGCTCATCGGCGGCGATGGGATGCTCGCAAACAGATGCGCGCCCGCCGGCGTGACGCCGGCTTGCGAATGCCCGGTGACGATGACGCCGTCGCGGCGCAGCGCGCCCGCGAGCTCCCACGCCGCGTGGGCTGGCGGCGAGCCCTGTGCGCCGCTCGCACCGCGGTCGAAGCTGAGCGCACTCAACTCCCCGACGAGGTTGGGGTCGGGCTCGTAGTCGGTTGCCGGATCGCCCCGCAGGCTGTCGAAATAGGATTCGTCGCCGATCACCGATCCGTTGACGCGGGTGATGTGCATCGCCGCCAGAACCTCCGCCGCGAGTGCGCCGACGGTCGCCCCGGTGCCGTACCAATCCTTGACGAAGGCCTCGTCGCCAAACGTCGGGTCACCGCCGCCGCGGAGATAGAGATCGCCGTCCCAGACGCCGCCGGGCTCGAGTGTCCCGACGCCGTAGACGCTCGTGTGCAGCGTCCCGCTGGGGCCGAACAGGTCGAGCGCGGTGCTCAGCGTGTAGAGCTTCTCTACCGACGCCGGGTAGCGGGGGATCGTGGCGTCGTCGTCAAACAGCACCTGCCCGCCGTCGAGGTCGACCACGTAGGCGCCGGAGTCGCTGCCGAGGGGCTTCATCGCCGCGGCCATCGTCCGCTGGAGCTTCGCGAGTGGCGACGGCGCGGTCGTCCCCGTCGCGCCGCTCACGTTGGTCGATCCGCCGCCCTGGCCGGGCACCGACGATCCGCCGGTCGCGGCAGCCACGGTCGTCGCCGATCCGAGCACGAGCGTCGCGCAGAGCGCGATGATCTTTGCCGAGGATCCGAAGGGCACCCAACCAGAGGATAGGCAGCCCTCGCGCGCTGGGCCGCACTATTCCTTGCGGGCGGGGCGCGCCGCCCGGGTGGGCTCACGTGCCGGTCCTGCCGGCACGTGAGCGGCAGTTGTTAGGCGGCCTCGACCGTCCGGCGCAACAGGCCGATACGGCGGAGATTGTCGAGGAACAACGCCTTGTCGATTCGACCCTGGAAGATCGGCACACCCATCTCCATGCACTTCGAGATCACTTCGCGGCGTTCGAGGCCTGCTTCACGCGCGAGCTCCGTGGGCGTCAGGTGATTCGCCATCGGTAGGAACCTCCTCGTAATTGTGACCGCCGTTACGTATATCGCCTGAGGCGGACACAATCAAGTCGGGTATTTCGCAGCTGGCTGCTCA
>Ga0302184_10000426_pt1 | contig 27990 bp, 28 predicted proteins | sample I_Palsa_N3_3_FD_200233 | JGI IMG/M metagenome (GOLD analysis project Ga0302184, IMG submission 200233) | Peat permafrost microbial communities from Stordalen Mire near Abisko, Sweden - I_Palsa_N3_3 | ecosystem: Environmental > Terrestrial > Soil > Palsa > Peat permafrost | place: Sweden...
GCCTCTCCCCCGCCGCCGGAGTAGACGAATAATTCTGAACGGGACCAGCTAGCTGCCCACGGCACTGGTTACCCGCTGCCCCGGGGACGGCGCGGGGACCGAGGGCGAGGGAGCGATCCGGTGCCGGGCCAGGTGCGGCGGCGTGCACAGCGGCTTGTCCTTGTACACGAAGGCCCGCCGCAGCTGGGCGTACGGCTCGGGCGGCCCGGAGAAGTTGCGTCTCATGACGGCCAGCTCGGCGGCCCGGTGACCGGCCAGCGTTCGCTGGCCGCCGGCCCGGGCGAGCCGGCGCTCCTTGGCGGCCAGCCGCGCCGCGTAGTCGGGGCTGCGGGCCAGCCGCTCGGCCAGCGCCGCCACCTGCGCGCGGTACCCGGCCGGATCGGCCGCGATGACCCGGTCGACCAGGCCCGAGTGCAGCGCCGAGGCGGAACTGACCGGCAGGCACCCCTCGGTCAGCCGGGCCGCCTCGCGGGCGCCGACCCGCCGCGGCAGGGTATAGGTCCAGTACTCCGAGCCGTGCAGGCCCATCAGCCGGTAGTGCGGGTTCAGCACCGCGCCGCCCCGGCACCAGACCTGGTCGGCGGTCAGCGCCAGCATCAGCCCGCCGGCCGCGGCGTTACCCGCCAGCGCCGCCACGGTGAGCTGGCCGGTGCTGGTCAGGATCGCCTCCGCCAGGTCATCGATCGCGTTGATGTTCCGCCAGGACTCTTCGGCCGGATCGGCGGCGGCCTCGATCATGTTCAGGTCGATGCCGTTGCCGAAGAAGTCGCGGGGGGCGCCGAGCACGATCACCTTCACCGGGCGCTCCTGGGCGTGCCGGTAGGCGGCGAGCAGCCGGCGGCACTGCCCGGTGTTCATCGCCCCGCCGGGGAAGCTGAACTCCAGGTAGCCGACGTCGCCGGACTCGCGGTAGCGGATCTGCTGATAGGTGCGCCGGCCCGGCGGCGTCACGAGCGGGGCCGGGACGTCCGGTACGCCCGCCAGGGATCCGCGCAGCACCCGTGCGGCCGGCAGCTTGAAGGTCTTAGGTCCGCCGGGCGCCGGGCGGCGGCGCAGCCGCGGGATCCAGACCGCCCCGTCCGTGGTCGCCCGGCAGATGGCGCCGTCCCGCTGCGCGAGGATCGTTCCGGGCGCCCCGCGCAGCTCGTCTTCGGCATGCCCGCCGACCAGGTAGTACTCGGTGTCGCCGAGCACGTCCAGGACGCCGGGGCTGGAATCGGCCGCCCACAGCTTGGCCAGCACGGCGGACGTCGGCTCAGACGGCCAGTCGATCCTGCGGTCGGCCTGCCGGCACGGCGGCCGGGCCTGCCCGGACACACCGGGCCGGCCGTAGTCCAGCGGCTCGGGCCGGAACTGGCCCGTCGCGAACCGGGTCACGGCCAGCAGCACCGCTCGCGCCGCGGCGTCCGCCACCTCGGTCCGGTACACCGAGCTCTTCGAGCCGCCCGGCATCGTGAACTCCGCGCTGGCCCAGATATCGCCCGCGTCCATCTCCGCGTTCGCCTGCAGCACGGTCACGCCCCATCGCCCGGCGCCGGTCATGACCGCCCAGTCCAGCGAGGACGGCCCCCGGTCACCCACCGGGCCCGGATGCACGATCAAGCACGGCCGGGCCGACCAGATGTCCGCCGGAATCGCCGTGGTCAGCATCGGCGCGATGACAAGATCCGGGTCAAAAAGCCGGACCCCGTCCCGCAGCACCTCATCCCCCAGCGCCAGCTCGACCGACACCTCATGCCCGCCGTCCGCCAGCTCCGCATGCACCCGCTGCGTCATACTGTTGTAACCACTGGCAATCAGCAAGATCCGCATCAGCGTTCCCCCTCCGCCGGCCGAATCGGTAGCGCCCCGCGCGCGGCCGTCCCGTCCCCACCGCGCCCCGCGGCAGGCCTCTGTTAACGGAGCCCGCCAGCGCCGCCCTGATACACCACTGGGCCTAATACCGCAGGAGCCGGGGAGGCGAGGTGGCCGGGGAGGCGAGGTGGCCGGGGAGGCGAGGTGGCCGGGGAGGCGAGGTGGGGGCGGGGGCATGCGGTAGTGCCCGTTCTGCATAAGAATGCTGATTCTTTGTGTGCTGAAACTTGGTTTCTGGCCGTCGGAGGACCGGTTGCTCGGACGACGATGATGGTGTGACGCACCCGCAGGTGCGGCCCGACCCGGCGTTCGGGCTGCTGAAGCTGTACGACGATGCGATGCCGCACGTCTACGGCTACCTGCTGGCCCGCTGCGGCGACACCGGCCTGGCCGAGGATCTTACGGCCGAGTCGTTCCTGGCCGCCGTGCACGCGGTCCGCAAGCCGGGCGCGTCCGACCCGTCGATCCCGTGGCTGATCGGAGTGGCCCGGCACAAGCTCGCCGACCACTGGCGGCGGGCGGAGCGGGAGCGACGCGGGTTGCGCCTGCTGGACGGCGAGGCGGAGCGGGTCGACGACCCGTGGGAGACGGTCGTCGACCGGATCCGGGCCCGCGAGGTGCTCGACCGGCTCGGCCCGCATCACCGGGCCGCGCTCACGCTGCGCTACCTCGACGGGCTGCCGGTGCCCGAGGTGGCCCGGCACCTGGACCGTACCCTGCACGCCACCGAGGCGCTGCTGGTGCGGGCCCGCGCCGCGTTCCGCCGGATCTACGAGGGAGAGGAGGGCTCGCGATGACCGATCCGTTCGAGGCTCTGCGCGAGCCCGTCACGCCGGTCGATCCCGACCCGGAGTTCGCCCGGCGGCTGCGGATGCGGCTGACCCGGGAAGTCTTCGCATCCCCAGGAGGAACCATGTCCCAGCAGACGGTCACGACCCGGGTCGAGCGCGAGCCCCCCCCGGCTCCGGCGCTGACCCCCTACCTCGTCGTGTCCGACGCCCGCCGCGCCATGGACTGGTACGTCGAGGTGTTCGGCGCCCGGCGCCGCGGCGAGCTCTACGTCAACGCGGACGGCACGATCGGCCACGCCGAGGTCGGCATCGGCGACGCGGTGCTGATGTTCTCCGAGGCTTCCGACCTGTGGCCCGATGTGCCTGTGCGCGCGCCGGAAACCCCCGTCACGTTCAGTCATTCTCTTCATCTGGAGGTCGACGACGTCGACGCGAGTACCGAACGGGCCCGGCGCAGCGGCGCCGCGGTGGAACGGGAGCCGGCGGAGGCGCCCTACGGTCGCGCCGCGGTGATCGTCGACCCGTTCGGGCACCGCTGGATCCTGCTCAGGCCGCCGGCCCGGGCCACCGGACTGCGCCAGGGCGACGTCGCGAACGTGACCATGATGGTACGCGACGCGAACCAGGCCAAGGAGTTCTACGAGGCCGTGCTGCGGGTGCCGTTCCCCGCCGCTCACCCCGGCACGTGGCGCACCGACCAGACCAGGCCGCCGCTGGGCATCATGTCGCTAGGCGTCGTGTCGCCGGCCGACGCCGAGCCCGAGGTGCAGCTGTCCTACCGCGTCGACGACATCGCAGCCGCGGTCGAGCGGGTCCGGGTGGCCGGCGGGCACGCGGATGAGCCGGAGCGCAGGCCGTTCGGGCTGACGGCCAGGTGCGTCGACAATCAGGGCGCGACGTTCCGACTGTGGCAGCCGGCCCCGGGCACTATGTCCCGCTGATCCTGTTGTCCTGACCGGTCCATTCGCGGTCGCGCAGCACGAACTTCTGGATTTTGCCGGTGGAGGTCTTCGGCAGCGGCCCGAACTCGATCGTGTCTGGGCACTTGTAGTGCGCGAGGCGTCCGCGGCAGAACGCGATGATCTCGTCCGGGGTTGCTGCGGCGCCCTCGTTGAGGGTGACGAACGCCTTGGGCCGTTCTCCCCAGTGCGGGTGCGGGATCCCGATGACCGCGCATTCGAGCACGGCGGGGTGGGCGCAGATCGCCTGCTCCACCTCGATGCTGGAGATGTTCTCTCCGCCGGAGATGATGATGTCCTTGCCGCGATCGCGCAGCTCGATGTTGCCGTCGGGATGCCACACGGCAAGGTCACCTGAATGGAACCAGCCGCCGGCGAACGCCTTGGCCGTGGCCGCCTCGTCGTTGAAGTAGCCGCTCATGACGTTGTTCCCGCGCATGACCACCTCGCCCATCGTCGCCCCGTCCCGGGGGACGTCGTTCATCTCCTGGCCGACAACACGGACGAGATCGGCGGAGGGGTAAGCCTGCCCTTGCCGGGCCAGGTACCTGGCCTGCTGCTCCACCGGAAGCTGGCGCCACCCCTCCGGCTCGGGACACACAGTGATCGGGCCGTAGGTCTCGGTCAGGCCGTACACGTGCACGACGCGGAAGTTCAGCTCGCTCATCCGGCCCAGCAGCGTCGGGGACGGCGGCGCGGCGGCCACCATCGCGGTCACCGGCCGGTCCAGGCGGTGCGCCCGGGGATGGTTGATGACCATCAGCTGCACGGTCGGCGCCCCGTTGTAGTGCGTCACGCCCTGGCCGTCGATCAGATCCCAGACCAGCCCCGGGTCCACGGCGCGGATGGCCACATGCCGCGCGGCCACCGCGGTGACCGCCCACGGGAAGCACCAGCCGTTGCAGTGGAACATCGGCAGCGTCCACAAGTAGACCGACTCAGGGCCCAGGCCCGCCACGATCACCTCGCTCAGCGCGTTCAGGTACGCGCCGCGGTAGGTGTACTGCACTCCCTTGGGCCGGCCCGTGGTCCCGGAGGTGTAGTTGATCGAGATCGTTTCCTCTTCATGCTCCAGCCAGCTCACCGGCATCGCCGGCGAAGCCGCGGCCAGGAACTCCTCGTACTGATCCGGGCAGCGGATCACGGTCAGGCCGGCCAGCTCCAATGGAGCAGTCAGCCCTTCCAACGCGGCGTCCACCAGTAGGTATCGCGCGCCGCTGTGGGCCAGGATGTACCCGATCTCGGCGCTGGCCAGCCGGTTGTTCACCGCGACCAGGATCCCGCCCGCGGCGGGCACGCCGAAATGCGCCTCGAGCATCGCCGAGGAATTGAACAGCAGCGCGGCGACCCGGTCTCCCTTGGCCAGACCCGCCGACCGCAGCGCGTTGGCTAGCCGCCAGGACCGCTCCGCGAACTCCCGGTAGCGGAACCGCCGATCGCCGTCCACGATCGCGACCTTCTCCGGGTAGATGTAGGCCGCCCGGTTCAGGAAGTCGACCGGGTTCTGCTCCGACCGGAACACCTTGTCGGCTTTGCCCGCTGCCGTCTCGGGCCCGGGCCCACCCGGGGCCGCGGAGAGCACACCGCTCATCATCTGCCTCCTTCATGGCTGTGGCTCACGGCTCCGGCCGAGGGACTCGGGCCGAGGGACCGGACCGCCTCCCGGCCGAAAAATCACAACCAGGGCCTTAAGCCGCCGCACCGTGATCAAAGCATCTCGCCGAAGGCCGTCGCGCGCTAGAGGACAGCGCTGACCCGCGGGGCGGCCTGGGACTCCGGCGGCGCGCCGCCGGAGAACTCCCCCGGTGCTGAATTCCGGGTCATAATGTTGGTGATCACTGGGTCTTGTCTGTCTTCACTGGCCGGCTGGCCTGGCGGCACGCATACATCGCGGGGAGGACGGATGGCGCTCTGGCCGGAGCGGGGCGGCTGACATGCTGGCCGTGCGCTGGCATGCTCGCGGTGACGTGCGAGTCGAGCAGGTGCCGCCGCCTCCGCCGCCGGGGCCAGGGGATGTACAGGTTCAGGTGCGATGGTGCGGCATCTGCGGTACCGACCTTGAGGAGTGGCTGAGCGGGCCGGTGTTCATTCCGGCCACCGGGCCGCACCCGCTCACCGGGGCGCGAGCGCCGCTCATCCTCGGACACGAGTTCGTGGGCGTGGTCGCGGCGGCCGGCGATGGCGTGACCGGGCCGTTGCCTGGACAGCGGGTCGCGGTAGACACCATCGTCTCCTGCGGCAGCTGCCATTGGTGCCGGCGCGGCGAACTGACCCGCTGCCCGGCGCTGGGAGCTCTTGGCCTGCACGGCGATGGCGGGCTCGCGGAACTGTGCAACGCGCCGGCCCGCATGTGCCTCCCGCTCCCGGACACGGTGCCCGACGATGAGGCGGCATTGACCGAACCGCTCGCGGTGGCCGTCCGGGCGCTGCGCCGGGGCGGGCTGCGGCCGGGTGAACGGGTCGCGGTAGTGGGGGCGGGCGCAGTCGGGCTGATGGCGGTGCAGGCGGCCGCCGCGTTCGGAGCCGACAGCGTCGCGGTGGCCGAACCGCTGCCGGAGCGCCGGGCCCTGGCGGCCCGCCTCGGCGCCGGCCGCACCGTGCCGCCCGAGGATGCCGCAGCGCTTGAGGCTGATGTCGCCATCGAATGCGCGGGAACCCCGGGCGCCGTCCAGACCGCGCTGCAAGCGCTGCGCTCCGGTGGGCGGGCAGTGCTGCTCGGCATTGTCACCGAGCCGGCGCCGATCGCGCCGATGGACCTGGTCCGGGGCGAAAAATCCCTGATCGGCTCGCTGTCCCACGTCTGGGACGACGATTTCCTGGTGGCGCTGCGACTGCTGGGCCGGGGCGCCGTGCAGGCAGCGCCGTTGATCACCGACCGTATCCCGCTCGGGGCGGCGGTGAGCGGCGGCTTGGCCCTGCTGCGGGACGAACCGGACAAGCACCTGAAGATCCTGGTCCAGCCGGGGGGTGCCGGGTGAGCACGGGCGAGGGCAGCGGCGTGCTGCCGGATCTGGTCGTGAGCAAGCTGTATACCGCGGTCGTGTCGGACATCCTGGACGACCTCGGGCACCGCGACCACGTCCTCGACCCCGCCATCCGCCCACGCGTCAGCGGCCAGGTGATCGCCGGCCCCGCCAACCCGTTCCTGGTCACCGAGGTCGACCAAATCGCCGCTGAACCCTACACCGGCGAGATCGCCGCGCTGGACGACATCCGGGCCGGAGAGATCATTCTGGTGGCCGCGGGCGGCTCGGCCCGCGCCGCCTGCTGGGGCGAACTGTTCTCCACCGCGGCGCGCTCCCGCGGTGCCCGCGGCACCGTGATCGACGGGTACTGCCGCGACGCGCGCAGCATAGCTGCCCTCGGCTACCCGGTGTGGTGCCGGGGGATGCTGCCGCTGGACTGCAAGGGCCGGGTCGCGGTGACCGGGTGGCGGCAGCCCGCCGTGGTGGGCGGCCTGCCGGTCCGTCCGGGGGACCTCGTGGTGGCCGACGACGACGGGGCGGTCGTCGTCCCGGCTGGACTCGCCGACCAGACCATCCGCCTAGCCCTGGCCAAGGCGTCGAAGGAGCACGGACTGCGGGACGCGCTGGAGGCGGGCAGCACGCTGCGGGCCGCCTACGACCGGTTCGGGGTGCTGTGACCGCCCCAGCCCGGGGACACGCCGCCGCCGGGCGTCTGACATCCTCGTCGCGTCTGACATCCTCGTCGATGCGGTCGCGTCTTCCCGAACGTGGTACCAACCGGAGAACCCGCTGTCCTACCGTGGACATATGACCGCATGGCGCAATCTGCCATCCGCGCTGCCGCCGCACGGCACCGTGCTGGCCTGGGCGCGAGGCTGCCGGTGCGAAGAGTGCGAACGCGAGTACCAGCGTTTCGTGTCCGAACTGGCATTGCGAGGGCCGCTGAGGCTTGCCGCTCAGCCCGAGCCCCGCAAATTGGATGCCGACACCCGCGCCCGGCTGGAACCGGCGGTGAGCCAATCCGAGTGCCCCGTGTGCGGCGCGCTGCGCCATCAGCGGTGCCGCAACCTGGCGTTCCCCCAGCACTTCGCGCCGACTCATGCTGAGCGCAGAAGCGGCCCGTGACCGTAGGTCCAAGGACCGGCGGTCACGAGCCCCTGCCCGAGGCCGGAAGGCGATCAGGATCCGCCTTCCGGCCCCGGGCTGACTGAGCGCAGGGTGTCAGGCTCGGCTGGCGCTGGGCTGCGGGTCCTGGCTGGGGCTGGGCTTCGCGTCCTGGCTGACGCTGGGCCGCGGGTTCTGGCTCGCGCTGGGCTGCGGGTCCTGGCTGGCGACGGCGAGGTCCTCGGCGTCGACGTCGGTGGTGGCCAGCCGCGCGTACACCTCGGGGCGGCGGCGGCGCATCCGGACCGCGTATCCGGCGCCGAGGGCGAACACGGCGGGGACCGAGCCGATCAGGGTCCAGTTGACGGCGGGGCCGGCCGCGGTGAGCAGGTTGATCTTCCAGATGATCAGCACGGCGGCGCCGGTGAGCAGGATTCCCGCTACGAGCGGGGCCGCTAGCGTGCGGGCGGCGGACTCGGTGTGGTCGGTGCGGCGGAAGAAGCGCCACACCGCGAACGCTGTCAGCGCCTGCAGGACCACGATTCCGATGACCCCGGGGGTGTTGACCCACAGCAGCAGCTGGAGGTAGGGGTCGGCGTGGAACGCGGCGAAGCCGGCGACGACGAGGGCGGCCAGGGCGGTCTGCGCGTAGCCGGCGATGTAGGGGCTCTTGTGGACGGGGTGGATACGGCCGAGCTGGCGAGGCAGCGCGCCCTCGGAGGCCAGCGCGTAGGTGTAGCGGGTGATCGCGTTGTGGAAGGCGAGCAGCGCGGCGAACAGGCTGGTCACGATCAGCACGCGCATTAGGTCGGTGGCCCAGCCGCCGACGTAGGTGGTCATGGCGGTGAAGAACATGCTGGCCGGGTTCTTGCTGGCCACGGCGACCGCGCCGGTGTTACCGAACGCCTGGATGATCACCCAGCTGATGAAGGCGTAGAACAGGCCGAGGAATCCCACCGCGACGTAGGTGGCGCGGGGCACGGTGCGGTCGGGGGTGCGGGCTTCCTCGCGGTAGATGGCGGTGGCCTCGAATCCGATGAACGCGCCGAACGCCAGGGCGAGCACGCTGCCCATCCCGCCGGTGACGACGTGGACCGGGGCGAACGAGGCCAGGCTCAGGCCGTGCGCGCCGCCCTTGACGAGGATGGCGGCGGCGAGCAGGGCGAGGATGCCGGTTTCGGCGATGAGCAGCCCGCCGAGGATCTTCGCGCCACCGTGGATGCTGCGGTAGCCGAAGAACCAGACCACGGCGATGCCGGCGGCGGCCCAGGCCCACCAGGGCAGGTCGAGACCGGTCAGGTCTTTCGCGGTCATGGCGGCGAAGTAGCCGAACGCGCCGTACAGGCCGATCTGGATGGCGTTGTAGGAGTACACCGCCAGCGCGGCGGCTCCCAGCCCGGCGGGCTTGCCGAGCCCGCGCGCGATGTAGGAGTAAAAGGCGCCGGCGTTGTGGATGTACTTGCTCATCGCGGTGAAGGCCACCGCGAAGACGGTAAGGATCAGGCCGGCGATCAAGTAGCCGGCGGGGGCGCTGATGCCGCCGATCATGATGGCGAGCGGGGCGATGCCGGCCATGACGGTCAACGGCGCGGCGGCGGCAACGACGAAGAACACGATCGAGCTGACGCCGAGCGCGCCGTGCTCGAGGCGCTCGGGGGCGCTGGCGGGGGGTGCGGACATGGGACTGCTCCTAAGGGGATGGTAGCGGGGTGAGGGAGGTGGTCAGCAGGTGCGGGTCCCGGCGAGCCAGGTGCCCAGCACGGGCAGGTCGCGCAGCTCGCGGGCGGGGACGGCAGCCGGGTCGGCGGCGAGGTGGACGAGGTCGGCGCGCATGCCGGGGCGCAGCAGGCCCCATTGGTGCTCCTCGAACGCCTGGTAGGCGACGCCGGCGGAGTAGGCGGCCAGCGCCTGGGCGGCGGTGACCCGCTCGGTCGGCAGCCAGCCGCCGGCCGGGTTCCCCTGGGGGGTCTGCCGGCTAGTGGCGGTGGCGATGCCGTGCAACGGCTGGTAGGCGGTGACCGGCCAGTCGCTGCCGAACGACACGCGAGCGCCGGAACGCAGCAGGCTGCGGATCTGGTACTGCCGGGAGCCGCGGTCGGCGCCGACGCGGGGCAGGGTCAGCTCGGTCATCAGCGGATCGGGCTGGGCCCACAGCGGCTCGAGGTTCGCGATCACGCCGAGGGCGGCGAAGCGGGGCAGGTCGGCCGGGTCGATGAGCTGGACGTGGGCCACGGTGGGCCGGCGGTCGGCCGGGCCGTTGCGCCGGGCCGTCTCGGCGATCGCGTCCAGGGCCAGGCGGACTCCTGCGTCGCCGATGGCGTGCACGTGTGCCTGGAAGCCCAGCGCGTCGGCCGCCGCGATCGCGTCGGCGAGCTCATTCGCCGGCCAGTTGGCGATCCCGTGCGAGTGCGGGCAGTCATCGTACGGCTGGAGCAGCGCGGCGGTGCCGGCCTCCACCACGCCGTCGGCGAAGAACTTCACCGTCCGGGCGGTCAGCCAGCCCCGGCCCTCGCCGGTCACCCGGTCGCGGTCCGCGGCGATCTCGCCGAGCTGGTCCTTCCACGAGGTCGGCTCGACCCGGAACGCGAGGTTGGCGCGGAACCGCAGCGAGCCGGCCGCCGCGGCCACCAGCCAGGCGTCCACCTGGCTGTGATCGGCCCAGGCGTCCTGGACCCAGGTGATCCCCGCGGCGGCGAACAACGCCGATACCTCGGCCAGGGCAGCGGTCTGGTCGCTCAGGCCCGGCACCGGAAGCAGGCCAAGGACCGGCCCGATGGCCCCCCACTCGCGCAGGGTGCCCAGCGGCGAGCCGTCCGCGCGGCGCAGGATCTCCCCGCTGTCCGGTTCTGGGGTGCTGGCGTCGAAGCGGGCGCGGCGCAGCGCCTCGCTGTTGACCCACATCGTGTGGTGGTCCATCGTGCGCAGGACGACCGGCCGGTCAGCGACGACGCTGTCGAGCCAGCGGGCGTCGAACCGCCCGCCGGGGGCCAGCGTGGGGTCAAACGCGTCCCCGGTCACCCAGCCGGCCTCGGGGTGCCCGGCGGCCCATCCGGCGACCGCGGCGAGGATCTCCGCCACGCTGCGGGCGTCGCGTACCGGCGCCCCGCGCAAGCCGAGCCCGCCGATCAGCGGGTGAGCGTGCCCGTCACCGAACGAGGGCAGCAGCACTCCCCCGGCCAGGTCGATCACGTCGGTGCCGGGACCGCGGCTGTCAACCGCGTCCTGGCCGAGCGCGAGCACTCGCCCGCCGGCCACCGCCAGCGCGCCGCTGGCCTGCGCGCCCGCCAGGCCGGTCCGCACCGTGCCGCCCGTGAACAGCTGATCTGCCTGCATCGCCATCTCCTAAACTTAAACTAAATCAGTATTAATTTAGATGCTACGATGTGACAGCACGCCGGTCAAGAGCTAAACTTAAACTGATTCAGTTTAGAGGAGGAGCATCTGATGGGCCGCCCGCACACCCCGCTGCTCGACCGCGACCGCATCGCCGACGCGGCACTGCGGCTGACCGACCGGCGGGGCGATTTCACCATCCTGGATCTCGCCCGGGCGCTGAAGGTCACCCCGGCCGCCATCTACCACCACGTCGACGGCCGCGCCGAGATCGTCACCCTGCTGCGCCAGAAGATGGCCCGCACGGTGGACGCATCCGCGTTCGGGCAGCTGCCCTGGGACCAGGCCCTGCGCTGCTGGGCCACCTCCTACCGGGAGACCTTCGCCGCGCACGCCGGCGCCATCAGTATGCTGGCCGCCGAACCCATCGCCGACCCCGCCGTGCACGCCCAGTACGAACGAGCGGTCACCGCCCTGGAGGACGCGGGCTTCCCCCGCGCCATGGTGCTCGCGGTGATCACCGCGGTGGAGAGCTTCGTCCTGGGCTCCGCGCTCGACCTCGTCGCCCCGCCCGTCATGGTCACCGGCATCGACGCCGCCGTCACCCCCCGGCTCGCCGAGGCGGCCGCCGCCGCGCCCGCCGGACGCCCCCGAGCCGACCAGGCCTTCCACCTCGGCCTGGACGCCCTCATCACCGGCCTCGGCCATCAGCTCAGCCAGGCGGACGACACCCGATGAGGCCCAGCCCGAGGCGCCGCTCTCCGAGCCGGCCGGCCGGAAACCCAAGACGCCAGAGCTGATCGGCAAGGCCCAGCGGCTCCGAAAGTCATCCGGACCCAGGCGAATGTCCCGCGCCCACGGACCCGGCGCGCCGCTCGGCCGCCTCGGCGAGGTAGCGGTCCCCGTGTCCGACTGGGCTGAAGGCGAAGGCGAGGGCGATGGCGGCGGTGAGGACGCCGATGACGGCGTAGACGCCTGTGACACTCCCGCTCAGGTTGATGGCGGCCGCCCCGGCGAGCGACCCGAGGGGGATGGCCGACCAGGCCAGGACCTGGGCGACGCTTACCACCCGCCCGTAGAGGTGAGACGGGACGATCGCCTGGCGCAGGGCGACGGTGTTGATGTTGAGCAACATGCCAAAGCCCGATGACGCCGCCCACAGGACCAGTGCGGCCGGGTAGGAGCCGAGCAGGGCCATGGCGGTCGTGGTCAACCCGGCGAGAACGAGGGCGCCGAGGGCGGCGACGGCGAAGGAAACACGCCGACGGATCGCCCCGGCGACGAGACTGACCGCGACGATGCCTGCGGCACCAGCGGCATACAGGAATCCGATCTCGGAGTTGGTGGCGTGCAGGGCTCGCCGGGCAAACAGGACGAGCTGGGAGTCGGCCGTCGTGGCGACGAAGTTGATCAGGGCCATCATGATCGAGATGGAGCGCAGTACCGGGTTGGACCACACATAGGCCAAGCCCTCCCGCACGTCGGTGAGCAGGGCCCGGATCGCTGACCCGGCGGGGCGCCCGGCCGGCGTGGCGGCGTTGAAGCTGCCGCGGATCAGGACCAGGCAGCCCGACGAGACGAGAAAGGTTGCGGCGTCCACGAACAGCAGGTCGGCTACGGGCACGAAAGCCACCAGCGCGCCGGCCAGCACGGGGCCGAGGATCTGACCGGCGTTGTTCGTCGCCATGATGCGGGCGTTGGCCGTGACCAGTTCCTGCTCGCCGACGAGCGCGGGGATCGCCGCGAACTCCCCGCAGTCGAAGATGATCCCCAGCGTCGACTGCACGAAGGTCACGGCATAGATATCCGCGACCCGCAGCGACCCGGCGATCGCCAGGACCGGGATCACGGCGATCACGAGCGCCTGGGCGATGTCACTGCCCAGCATGAGACGCTTGCGGTGGAACCGGTCCATGACCGCGCCGACCAGGAGACCGAACAGCAAGTAGGGCACGAACTCCGCGACGGTGGTCAACGCCAGGTTCGTGGCCGAGTGAGTCAGCTTGAACACCAGGAGCGGCATGGCGAAGAGGGTGAACGAGCCGCCCAGCTGGGAGACGGCCTGCCCGCTGAAGTAGAACCAGAAGTCCCGTCCCAGCCGACCCCGCGGGCTCGCCGGGGCTTTCCGGCTACGACGCTCGGTGCCCATCCGAACAGACTGTACTTCCTGGGCGGCCAGCACGAGCGAGACCGGAGCAGGCCTCACCCTCCGGTCGCGCAGCCGGAAGCGGTGCGGTTACGCGGGCTAGGCCGCGGCAGGGTCTGGGCTGGTCAGCGCCGGCTCGCCGGCCACGGGTGCCAGGCCGGCCAGCAGGCTGGCCGCCGCGGCCTGGAATCGCGCGATGTCGCCGTAGGGGCGGGCGATGAGCATGGCCCCTTCCAGGCCCCCGATGAGCATGCGGGCGGTGTCCCGCGCGGGGCCGGCGAAGTGCAGGCTGCCGTCGGTCCGGCCCTGGTTGAGGACGCGCTCGAGCCAGGTCTCGTTCTGGTCGAAAAAGCTGATGACGGTGTCTTGCATCGGCTCCGGGAGGGTCTGGTACTCCGCGGCGAGCATGCCGCACAGGCACATCTTGCGGTTCCGCAGCACCTGCAGGTACAGGCGCACGTAGGAGTCCAGCTTGGCGCGGGCAGTGCCGCCCGCGGTGTCGAGACTCGCCAGAGCTACCATGAAGCGGTCCGCGTAACGGGCGATGAGCGCCTCGCCGAGGTCGGCCTTGCCGGCGAAGTGGTAGTGCAGGGCGGCCTTGGTGATCTGCAGCTCGGCTGCGATATCGGCGTAGCTGAAGCCGTTGAACCCGCGGACCTGGACCAGCCGCTCGGCCACGTCCAGGATCCGCGAGGCCGTGCCGACATCATCACGCACCCGCCCGGCAACCATAAATAATCCTCCGGAGCAATGGCGCAACCGCCGTTCTGGACTTCCTACGACGGTCGCCGGTGGGATCTGGACTTCCTACACGGTCGCCGGTGGGATATTGGGGGCATGACGGCGTGGCAGGATGTCGAGCGGGCGGAACCGGAGTTCGCGCGGCGCGTGCGGGGGCTCTTCGACGGACATAGACACAAGACGATTGCTACCTTGCGGGCCGACGGGTCGCCCCGGATCTCCGGGATCGAGGTGGCCTTCGAGGACGGCGAGCTCGCCTTCGGCTCGATGCCGAACGCGCGCAAGGGCGCGGATCTGGGTCGAGACCCGCGGTTCGCACTTCACAGCGCAACGATCGACCCGGTCGAGGGCGCCGAAGCGCAGTGGCCGGGCGAGGCGAAGATCTCCGGACGGGCGATCTATGCCAGGCCACTCACCGAGGGATCCGACGGCGACCGCTTCTACGCCGACATCGCCGAGGTCGTGCACACGCACCTCAACGAGAAGGCCACGATGCTCGTCGTTGAGTGGTGGACTCCCACGCACGGGCTGCGCAGGATCGAGCGCGAGTGATTAACTAGTATTTGTCAACTAGTCTGTGTAGACTAGATTCATGAGGGGAGCATCGACTCGACTGTTCCTGCTGGCGGAGCTGGCCAGCAGGGGCGAGGCGCACGGGCACGAACTGCGCCGCGAGGCGGCGCTGGGCAAGGCCGAGCTGTGGTCCGACGTGGGGATCGGCTCGATCTACAGCACGCTGCGCCGGATGCACGATGAGGGGCTCGTCCGCGTAGCGCGGCAAGAACGTGACGGCCTGCTGCCCGAGCGCACGGTCTACGCGGTGACCGCCGAGGGACGCAGGGAACTGGAAGCGCTGCGGGCATCGATGCTGCGCGAGGTCGTCGTCCCGGCCGATCCGTTCGATCTGGCCCTGGCCTGTTCGGCTGACGTGCCCACCAGCGACCTGCTCGGAATCGTCGAAGACCGCGCCGCGACGCTGCAGACCCGGGCCGCCGAACTGGAGCACTTGCGCCTGTCGGCCGCCGAGCACCTGGACGAACGCGACCGCCTGCTCTTCGAGCACGCCTTGACCCGGCTGCACGCCGAGCTGGACTGGCACCACGAGCTGCATTCGGCGTTGTCGCGAGCCATAACACCACAACCGCAAGGAGAACAGTAGCTATGACCGATCCGACAACTGTGGCCTACCGATCGTTCCGAGTCATTGAGAGCGGGGACGAGGAACTGGCCCGCCAGATTATTGCACCCGGGTTCGTCAACCGGGAGGCCGACGACGACCCGGAGGATACCGAACGTCAGGAGCATGGCCCGGCGGGCTTCCTGGCGACCGGCCAATGGCTCCGCGATGCATTTTCTGACCTCCGCTTCGAGTACAAGGAGACCGCCGCCGATGGCGGCACCGTCTTGGCCGCCACCACCATGACCGGCACGCATACCGGAACGTTCAACGGCATCGAGCCGACGGGAAAGGCGATCAGGCACGAACAGGTGCACATCTTTACCGTCGTCGACGGTCAGATCACCCTGCACCGCGCCGTGCGTGACGATCTGGGACTGCTCATGCAACTCGGCTGGCGCCCCGGCGGGCCGCACCCGTGACGTTGCCGGATGGCCCGAGTGCCGGTTTGCTTTAGGTTAGACAGCCGGCGCTTCCGCTACCGGCCGGCCGTAGGTGACGGCCTCGCGGACCTCCGGGGGCAGAGACCGGGCGAGTTGCGCGTCGGGCTGGGCGCCGAGCGAGTCGTTGATCGTGGAAAACGCCAGGCGAAGGGCCACGAAGGCGGTGATGGCGAAGATCTGCCCGTCATCGAGCCCGGTATCGCGGAGCGCCTGGATGTCGGCCGGCGTCGTCGCGTTCGGGTCCCTGGCGACCTTGCGGGCCCACCCGGCCATGGCCTTCTCCTGATCCGTCAGCCCGGCGTCGCTGCCGGTCAGGACCCCGGCCGCGACGGCCGGGTCGGACGCTTGGCCCAGCTTTCCGCCCCACGCCATCGAGCAGTACGAGTCGCCCAGGGCCGAGGCCGCCGCGGTCACCAGGATCCCGCGCTGGCGGAAGGTCAGACCACTCGGCTTGAATGCCTCGGACATCAACCCGAACAGCTGGTGTACCGTGCCTGGCTGGTGGGCCCACAGCCGCGACACGTTCCACACGTAGTCGCCGTCGGCGAGGTCTTCGTCGTACAGCGCCTGCACCTGGGCGGACACCGGCGGTTCCTGGAGAAAGCTTCCGGTCATGCGCGCTGCGCTCCTTCGGGTTTGCGGGCCAGGTAGCCCACGACGTTGAGGCTGGCCCGCAGCGGCAGGCCGTCCCGCAGCTGCTGGCGAGCCTGCTCGACGGCCGCGCGATGGAATTCAGCCTCGCCGACGTTCTGGATGGCCTCGTAAGCCGGCCCGGTAGCGGCCAGCGCACGCGCGTACAGTTCCGGGTCCGCGAACTCCCAGGCGAACGGAACGTCCTGGCGCTCGACATCACCGAATCCGTGCGCCGCGAGGAGTTGCTCGCCGGCGCCAGGCCGGCCCAGCGACACCATCACCGCCTGGTTGCCGACCTTCTCCGTCGCAGCAAGCAGGAACGGCGCCAGCGCCCAGGCTCCCGGGGAAATCTTGAGGTGACCCCACACCGTTATCGCGACGCGTCCGCCGGGGCGAAGGACCCGGTATATCTCGGCCACCGCGCCGGGGGTGGTGCCCCAGATTCCCCGGAAGCTGGTGACAACGTCGAACGACGCCGGGTCCCACGGCAGGGCGTGCATATCGCCGACCCTGATATCGCAGTCGGGGTTCCGATCCCGGGCGACCGCCACCAGCCGGGCCGAGGCGTCGATACCGGAGCAGGCAGCGCCGCGCAGGCGAGCCAGCTCGACGGCGAGGCCGGACCCGCAGGCCACGTCGAGCAGCCGGTCCCCCGCATCGACGCCGAGCCGATGGTGCACCGCGACGTACTCCCGGCAGTTGCCCGGCTCGCTGAGGGTCGCGAAATCGACCGCCTTGCGGCCCCAGCCCGCGTCCACCAGCACCCACTGGGGAGAGTCTGTGCCCGGACTCGTCATCGCCGCTCCTTTGCGTCGCCAGGTCCCCGCTGCGCTGGTCGGCGTACAGGTGTGAGGTACTAGTGTGCGGTCAGCGGTTGTTCCCAGGCAACCTGCCGAAGATATCCCGCGCGCGGCGCGGCTGTCTCGGGCGTAGGTCCGGACCGAGGTCCGCGTGGTTCTTACCGCCCGCGCGCGGACAGCAGGCCCAGCAGCCGGCGCCAGAGGGGGCGCTGGCGCCGCTTCGGCACGGCCTGCACGGGCGCTTCCGGCAGGGCCGAGGTGGCCAGCTGTGTGCTGGCCCGGGCACCGATAACGGTGCCGATCTCGTCATTCATGACAACACTCCTGTTCTGGCGGGCTGATCCGGTCAGCCGCACCTCATCGGTGATCTCGGTAAGGCGGGGCCGTGCGTCGGGCAGATGCCCAGGACCTGACCGCGGCTGATTCTCACCGCGTTTGCCTTCACTACGAGCATTCCTCAGAGTCCGCGACCCGGCATCGCGGCCATCCGCCATTAGCGGGAGACGCTGGCGGGCATATCCGGATGCCAGCTAGCTGGAATGGAGACCGCGCCAGATCGTTAAGGAAACACGCCGGAGCCCTGGTGTGTGACTGCGGGCGTATCCGGCCGGAGTGGTGGCCGTGTGCCTTTTGAAGTGGCGGGTGAAGTGTGCCTGGTCGTAGAAGCCGACGGCGGTGGCCACGTCGGCAGGCGCGGCACCCCGGAGCATGAGGCGGCGGGCAGCGTCGATGCGGCGGCCGATCACATAGGCGTGCGGGCTCAGGCCGAACTGGCGGGTGAAGCTGCGGACCAGATGCGGGATGCTGCGGTCCAGGGTGGCGGCGGCCCAGGCCAGGCTGACCTGGCCGGTGAGGTGCTCATCGAGTAGCTGGCGGAGTTGCCCGGCGATGCCCGGCTCCGGGGCGGCAGCCGGGTGCGGTGCCCGGGTCAGATGGCCGGTGATCCGCTCTGCGATCAGCGCGAGCCTGGCCCCGGCATCAAGGTCCTCAGCGTCCTGAAGCAGGCAATCGTGCAGCCGTGATAGCGCGGCCCGCAGCGGTGGATCGCTGATGGCGGTGTGGTCGACCGCGGCGCCGGTCAGCTCGGCCGGGAGGAATACCGGGTCCAGGTAGAGCTCGCGCTTGCGGAATCCGCTGGCGCCGGGTGCCGGGCGGCCGTCGTGAGCCACCCCGGGAGGCAGGATCGTCACGGTCTGGCCTGCTGCTCCGCAGCGGCGCCGGTCCAGGTCGTAGCGGATCGCGCCGTCATCGACGATGAGGACCGCCCAGGTTTCGTGGCAGTGCGGCGGATAGGCGTAGTCCACCAGCCGGGCGTGGAATACCTCGCGGATCCCAGGTATCTGCGGCGTCCACGCCTCGACGTGGCAACGGCCCGGCAATTCCGCGTCCACGTCAAAATCGTACAAGACACGGGTCTTCGCGCTGCCGATGCTGGATGCATGACAATCATGCCCATCAGCCTGAGCCAGGCACTGGCCGCTTTCTCCGATAACTACAGCCCGCGCATTGTCGGCCGGGTTAATGATTACGACGTCAAGGTGGTGCACACCTCGGGTGAGCACGTCTGGCACGTCCACGAGCACACCGATGAGTTCTTCTTGGTGATCGACGGCCAATTCGACATCGCGCTGCGCGAACCCGGCGGCCAGGAACGCACCGCCGAGCTAAGGGCCGGTGACATTTTCGTGGTTCCCAAGGGCATCGAGCACAAGCCATCGTCGCCGGGCGGCGCCGTCTTGCTGTTCGAGCCAGCTGGGACGGTGAATACTGGCGACCGGCACGAGGGTGACATCCCTGGCTACATCGACAGCACCACCGGACGGGACATCAGCGGATAATCCCGCCCGGCGGAAAGGCTCGGCGATGACGCTCACGGTGCGCTAGATAGGCCATATCGCTGACGGGGATCGACGCGCCTGTCGTCCAGTGATGAAGGGGCGGTCATGACGCGGCCGTCCGGTCCCAGATCCCGAACGCGTTCGGCAGCTTCGCCACCGTCGGCGCCAGGTCCGGGCAGTGCCGGGCCAGAACCGATTGCATCGTGTTGTCCGTTATCCAGGCCATGCCCTCGGCGGTGTAGACCTCATCGGTGAAGTAGTCGGTGAAGAAGCGGTCGCTGTTGAGCCGCCTGGAGGCCATCAGGATGAAGATGCGGAACGCCGTGTCGCTGAAGGCGAAGCCCTCCGGGAGGTCCTCGGCCATGACGCCGGGGACGAGGTCGAGGTCTTCGATCTTGCCGTCGTACACGTCGCGCAGTTCGGCCGCCCAGGTCTTGTTGCTCGTCACGTCCTCGAAGGTCTGCGGCACGGGCAGGTGCAGCAGACGGCGGAACTCGCAGTACCGCGGCACCCCGAGCTCCCGGCAGCGCACGATGTCCAGCGCCGCCATGTCCATGTACGCACCGGTGTCGGGCCGCTGGAACATCTGCAGGCCCTTCGGGAAGTTGTGCAGGGTGACCAGGCCCGGGTGGGTGGTGCCGAACGTGTAGAGGATGTCGGTCAACGGCTGGTCCCGCAGGATCGGGACGGCCTGTGGTCCGGTCAGCTCGCTGAAGGACCGCGGCCCGAGCGTCGGCGCGTCGCCGTGCACCGACCGGAAGTCGAAGTCGTCAGGCACCAGCGGATGCATCCGGTAGACCGCGACGAACTCCTCGGTGAGCGCGTACGGCACGCCGTAGTCCTCGGTGTCGGTGCCGGGAATGCCGCGCAGGGCCTCGTTCTTGGAGATCGCCGCGACGAACCTGTGCAGCTTCTGGCCCGCCAGGCCCCACCAGTTCGCGTACAGTCCTTCGACGGCCGTGGGGTGGGCGGTGACCGCGGGCGTCCATTCGACGGTGTGGATCTTGGCGATGAGCGCGCAGGTGATCAGCCGGGCCTTTTGGAAAAGCGTCTCGTCGTTGAACTCCGGGTGGGCCGCGGCGAGCATGCCGGCGATGCTGTTGTGCTCCATCGAGAACAACGTCTGCATCATGCCCAGGCCCAGCCAGAAACCCGGCACGCGGGTCGGGTCGGCCGCCGGGTCGGCCGGGATCGGCGGCAGCCCGTCGACCAGTCGCAGCCGCCCGCCGGTGCCTTCGCGCAGGAACCGCTGCTGCTGCAGGTCGTTGCCGTAGACCGACGAGCCGTCCCACCAGTGCGTGTTCACGTTGAGGTGGGTGGGCGGCAGGGCCGAGTCCGGCGGCGAGGTCGGGTCGGGCGGTACCCGCATGACGACGACCGGAGGCGTGGGCCAGTCGTCGCCCGCGACCTCTGGCAGCACCCACGGGTCGTCCTTGGGGCTGGTGCCGTGGCTGACCCAGTCGTGGACCATGAACTGCAGCCACGCCGTGATCAGCGCATTGCCGGCCAGGGCCGGGTTGAAGGTGTCGCGGGTCATCAGCTTGAGGCTGATCTCGCGCGGGTTCGGCACCATCATCCGGTCTTTGTCCGGCCAGGTGGCCGCCAGCGGGACGTTGCGCCCGAACCGGGTATTGGCCATCCCCATCTCGGCGTGCTCGAGGTCGTTCCAGCTGCCGTCCGCGGTACGCGCGGTCAGGTACGACTCGTCGTACGGCGGCGCGGGCACCGGGTCAACCGACGGCAGCCGGGAGGTATCGACCAGGTTCTCCCGCCGGAGCGTGTCCCGGATGCCGATGAGCTCGGCCAGGCCGAGCGCCTTCGGCAGCGTGTACCACGGGCGGGAGACCGCCACCTCGCCGGTGATCTTGTCGTAGAGCCGCTGGAGTCGGCCGGGCCGGTAGGCCACGTCCGACGTGCTGACACCCTCGGGTGGCATAGCGGGCGAATTCATAGCCGTTCCTCCCCATTACCTCGTTCGGGCGACCTGTGCGTGGACGCCGGCCATGGCCAGCTTGACCGAGCACGCGCCCAGCTCCCGGTAGGCGTCGACCCCGCCGGGTTTCATAGGGAAGGAGGGCCCGGTTCCTCAGCTGATACAGCCCGGCGCTCAGAACCAGGGACCGATGCCGAGATAGATGCCCGGGGCGGCCCCTCGAGAGCCATGCCTTTCACCATGGAACATGACGACGGTCTCTGTCCCGGGTGCAGACCGCATGGACAGCAAGTGGAGACCATGCGGAGGCCCGGCAGTGGCTAACGCGGCGTGGGGGCACCTAGATCAGCGGGCAAGGCCGGCGATCAGCACGACCGCGGCCCCCCGCACCGGGACGGAACCCATTTCAACCTATAGCGCACCGGGGGGCTTGCGGCAAGACCCGGGGTCTGCTGCACAATCGCTGCCTGAGGCCACCTCCGGAAACGGGAGTACCGAGTGACCAACGACACCGACGTGATCATTGTGGGCGCGGGCCCGACCGGCTTGATGCTGGCCGGAGAACTGCGCCTGGCCGGAGTGCGAGCGCTGGTCCTGGAGCGGGGGCCGCAGGTCGTTCAGACCCCGAAGGCCGGCGGTATCGGCGGGCAGATCTTGCAACTGCTCCGCTACCGAGGCCTGCTCGACCGGTTCGAAGCGGCCAGTACTAACCCCCGCCCGGCTCTGCGGTTCCCGTTCGGCGGAATGCAGCTGGACTTCACTCACCTGGCCGACCCCCCACTGCGGGCCCTGTCGCTCCCGCAAGCGCAAGTCGAGCGCCTGCTGGACGAACGCGCCCGCGAACTCGGCGCCGAGATACGCCGCGGGCACGAGATGGTCAAGGTCAGCCAGAACTTCGCCACGGTGACCGTCGGCGCGCACGGCCCGGACGGGCCTTACCAGGCGACCGGCCGGTTCCTGGTGGGCTGCGACGGGCCGCGTAGCCGGGTCCGCGACCTGGTGAGGATCCCGTTCCCCGGCACCACTTATCCAGAGGTCAACCGGATGGGCCAGGTCACCGTGCCCGATTCGGTGACCCAGCTCGGAGGCGGCGACCTCGACGTTCCCGGGCTGGGCCGGATCCGTCAAGGCTTCACCTTGACAGACCGCGGTATGTTCGCGTTCGGGTCGCTCACCTCCGGAGGTCTGCTCGTCCAGACCACCGAAGACGCGTCCGCCGAAACCGAAGCCGACGATGACGCGCCGATGACCCTGACCGAACTCCAGGACAGCATCCGCCGCGTACTCGGCGCGGATCTCCCCCTGGAACAAGCGACGCGGCTCTCCCGCTACCAGTTTCAGGCCCGGCAGGCCGAACGGTACCGCGAAAGGCGGATCCTGCTGGCCGGCGATGCGGCTCATCAGTTTCCCGCCACGGGCATAGGCCTCAACGTCGGCATGCTCGACACGGTCAACCTCGCCTGGAAGCTGGCCGCCGCCATCGACGGCTGGGCGCCAGCCGGGCTGCTGGACACCTATCACGGCGAACGCCACTATGCCGGTGCACGCGGACTGCTCCAGACCCAAGCCCAGGTGGCGCTGCGGCGCGGACACGACCCAGCGGCCGAAGCGCTCAGGGACCTCTTCGGCGAACTGCTCACCGACGAGCAGCCACTGCGCCGCGTCGGAGCCCTCATCGCCGGCACCGACATCCGCTACCCGCTACCCGGCCCCCGCCAGCACCCCTTGACCGGCACCTTCGCCCCCGACCTCAGCCTGCACACTAGCCGGGGCACCACCAGCGTCGCGGAACTCATGCACACCGCACGGCCCGTCCTCCTCGACCTCGCTAACCGCCCGGACCTGTGCGAGACCGCCCGGGACTGGCAGCACCGCGTCGACATGCACACCGCCGAAACCGATCACCGACCCGCCGACGCCCTGCTGATCCGCCCGGACGCCTATATCGCCTGGGCCGCGGCCATCGGCGAACCCGTCGACACCGCCGCGCCCGCGCTGGCAGAGGCGCTCTCCAGCTGGTTCGGCCCACCCGAGCCGGCGTTACCCGGCCATGCTCCGTGACCCGGCCATGCTCCGTGACCCGGCCATGCTCCGTGACCCGGTTATGCTCCGTGACCCGGGTCGGCCAGCCCGTTGCTTATCGCGTACCGCACCGCCTGGGCCCGGCTCTGCACGCCGGTCTTGGCGAAGATACGGTTCACGTGCGTCTTGACCGTCGCCTGGCCGAGCACGAGCCGTTCGCCGATCTCCCGGTTCGACAGCCCCTCACCGATGAGCGTGAGCACCTCGACCTCCCGCGCGGTGAGGTTACCGCGGCCCTCGGCGAGCGGGCGTGCCGCCTCAGCCGGAACGCCGTCGCCGATCGCGCTGACCAGCCGGGCCTGGACCACTGGGTCGAGCCACGTCTGCCCGCGGTGGACGGCACGGATGGCGGCCTCTATCTCCTCGGCGCTGGCGTCCTTGGTGAGGTAGCCGGCCGCACCCGCGCGAAGAGCGGGGAAGACCGATTCATCATCGGCGTACGTGGTGAGCACGACGACACGCGCCGCGCTGTGCCCGGCGATCTGCCGGGTGGCCTGCACGCCGTCCATCTCCGGCATGCGCAGGTCCATGAGTACGACGTCGGGCGCAAGCTCGTCGACCAGCGCGATGGCCGCCGCCCCGTTCGGCGCGGTGCCGACGACCTCGATGCCCTCGCAGAGGCCGACGAGCATGGCCAGACCGTCGCGGACGGACCGCTGGTCATCGGCGACCACCACGCGCAGGGTCATGCCGGCGCGCTCACGACGACCGACCATCCCGGTCCCGACGGCCCGGCGGTGAACTCGCCGCCGAGCCGCTTGATCCGCTCGCGGACGCCCGCCAGGCCCCAGCCGCTGCCCTCGGCCGCGAGCGCGCTCGGCTCTCCGCCGTCGTCGGTCACCGCGAGCCGGACTTTCGCCGTGCCGAAGGAGAGCTCGACGCGGGCGGCGGCCCCCGCGGCATGCCGCAAGACGTTCGTGAGCGCCTCACCGACCACCCGGTACAGGGCTAGACCGAGGTCAGGGGGCACGGGCCGCGGCGTTCCCTGGACGGTGTAGGCCACCGAGAGGCCGAAGTCCCGGCGGAAGTGCTCGACGAGCTCGGGGAGCTGGTCCGCGCCGAGCCGGTTATCGCGGCGGAGCGCGCCGACGGCGTCCCGCGCTCCGGCCAGACCCTGCTTGGCCAGGCCGGCCGCGTCGTCGATGGCCGAACGCAGCTCGGCCGGTGCTTCCGCCTTGCCCGCGAGCTTGCGCATCAATTCGAGCTGGATCGCCAGCCCGGACAGCGACTGGGCCAGGACGTCGTGCAGGTCGCGGGCGATTCTGGCCCGCTCTTGCGCCGCGGCCGCCCGCGCCTGGTCATCGCGGGCCTCCTCGAGCTGCGCGAGGAGAAGTTCGGTGCGCTCCTGGCTGAGCCGGTAGCGCCGCAGCAGACCGCCCGTGACACCGAGCACCGCGCACAACAGTGCCGAAGAGGCGATCGACGCGGCGCCGGCCTCTGTGGTCGTGCCGAGCGCGACGACGACGCCGACGGTGACCGCCGCGCCGATCGCGATGGCGAAGGACGGGGAAAGCGCGACCCCGGCGACGAACACGACGGCGCTGGCGGGCAGGTCCGCGAGCCCGTTGGGCTGGAGCACGGCGATCGCGACCGCGCTCGCGCCGAAGACCGCGAGCTCGCCGACGCGCACGGCGACCTGGTCCGGGAACCGCGGGCGAAGGAGCGGCCAGCCGACCATCTCGACCGCGAAGACGACGAGGCAGATCACCAGGGCCAGGTGCCGTCCGGACAGCCCGACCGCGGGCTTCGACGTCACCGCGACGACCACGACGATGACGACGACCCACCAGCGCAACGGGGCGAGCTGCCGCCCCTCACGCCGGAAGCGGCGCAGGGCTTCCGCCTGCGCCGCCTGTACCCGGTCGTTCATGGGGCCAGCTTACGGCCGCCGGAGGACCTCGGCCTGGGCCGACCGCTGGCCGCGGGCACCTCAGGCTGCCACGGTCTGGCGCCGGCCAGCGGGGAGGATCTCACCGGTCTCGCGGGTGCGGGCCCCGCGGATCCTGATGACGACCAGACGGGCGATCACTTCGGCCAGCGCCATCAAGATGAGCCCTGCTATCCACGCGTTCTGGCTGGTGATGTCGTGGGCGATGGAGAAGTTCACGATGGCGTGCGTGCCGCCGTAGCTCCAGTACTCCTCGAAGCCGAGGCGGCTGCCGATGCCGATGATCCACAGCGCCGCCGCGATCACGCCGGCCTTCGCGTAACCGTTGCCGTCGCTGGCCCGCCACACCCGCGTCGTCGCCGCGCAGCCGACGCCGAGGACGAGCCCGATGCCGCCGAGGACGGCATAAAGGATGACGTCGTTCCCGGCGGTCGGGAAAGCGCGGAGGTAGTACACCGCCGCGGCGGCCACCAGGATCACCGGCCGGATCGCGCTCTTCAGGTCCAGGCGGCTCCCCCTGATCTGCAGGATCACGAGGGCGATGAGGGCGATGTTGATGAGGTAATCAGTGAGGGTCATATAGCCAGTCTCGGATTCGGAGCACCCCAAGTCGCCAGCCCGCGGGTTGGTCTTTCCGGCGGCGGCGCCTAAACCCGCGGGTTTAGACCGCCGGTTTTGGCGCCAGCGATCCGGTGCGAGGCGGGGGCGCAGTGACCAGGAATAAGGAGCACAGAGCACGAGCATTCTTTTCCTGAACGGGCAGTACTGCGTGCCGCCGGTTCGGCGGGCGCTGCGGGTCGAGCGTAGCGATCCTCATGCCAGGGAAGCGGGGTTGGCTGTGTGACGACCGGCTGGCAGGCAGGCGCACCCGGCGCCGACCGGTGCCCGGCGGGAGCTGCCGCGCGTGACCACGACGAGTGTCGGAAAGAAAATCTTTTCGGACAGCTTTTACCGTCTTGACAATCAAAATTGTCGGTGGCAGGGTTACCGGCATGCAAGATGTCGCAGTGATCGAGGATGCCGCAGCCGCGGAGGTCTCGCTCGATCCGATCCGGGCTCGGATGCTCGCGGAGCTGGCTGAGCCACACACCGCGACCACACTCGCGGCGCGGCTTGGGCTTGCTCGGCAGAAGGTCAACTACCACGTCAAGACCCTTGAGCAGCACGGTCTGGTGGAGTTGGTGGAGGAGCGCCGCAAGGGCAACATGACCGAGCGGGTCGTGCGGGCTTCCGCCGCGGCCTACGTGATCTCGCCGGCCGCGCTCGCCGCGGTCGCGCCCGATCCGACCCGGTCGCCCGATCGGCTGTCCGCGCGCTGGTTGCTCGCGCTCGCCGCGCGGCTCGTTCGGGAGACGGGCGCGCTCATCAACGGGGCGGCGCGGGCCGGCAAGCCGCTCGCCACGTTCGGGCTCGATGCCGAAGTGCGGTTCGCGAAGCCAGCCGATCGCACCGCGTTCGTGGGTGAGCTCACGGACGCACTCGCCGGAATCATCAGTAAATATCACACCGAAACTGGTCGGCCGCACCGCCTTATCGTCGCGGTGCACCCGAGCATCACCGAAGACGCCGACCCGCCAGCAGAGGAGCAGCAGTCATGACGCATCCATTCGAGGTACGCGACGAGTTCACCGTCGACGCCACGCCGGAGCAGGTGTGGGAGGCGATCGCGTCGGGGCCGGGAGTCGACTCCTGGCTCATGGGGCGCACCGAAATCGATAGCGCCAGCAAGACCGCCACGTTCGACATGTTCGGCAACGTGGCCAGGTCCAGCATCACGGCCTGGGAACCCGGTCACCACTACGCGACGCAGGAGGACAAGAACCCGGACGGCACGTTCATGGCCATGGAGTGGCTCATCGAGTCGCGCGACGGCGGCGGCGCGGTGGTGCGCTTTGTGCACAGTGGTCTCCTCGGCGAGAACTGGGAGGCCGAATACAACGGTCTGTCCGTCGGCGACCACGCCTACATGAGGAAGCTCGCCGTCTACCTGAAGCACTTCGCACCGCGCACCGCGAAGGTCTCTCTGTTCCTGCCGGGGCCGATCACCAAGGACTCATGGGCGGCCATGACGGCGGCGGTCGGCGTCAGCGCGGACGCGGCGGACGGTCAGCCGGCCCGGCTCAGCGTGCCCGGGATCGAGCCGGTCGACGGCACCGTGGAGTTCGTGACCTCGCCGAGCTTCGTGGGCATGCGTACCGACGACGCGATGTACATGCTGATCCACGGCTACAACGACATGGCCTTCGCAACCGCGCACTACTTCGACGACCGCGACCCGTCGACCGAGACCGAGGCGTGGCAGAACTGGCTCGGCGGCCTCGCGGCCTGATCGACGCACACCTGGTATCGCGGTCAGTGGAGGCCCCGGCGAACGCGCTCGGCTACCACCACACCGCGGTGCGATGATGGCGCGATGGACCAGCGCATCAGTCTCGTGACCCTCGGAGTTAACAACCTCACCAGGGCCCGCGCCTTCTACGAAGCGCTCGGCTGGGGTGGGGCGGAGCAGCCCGACGATGAGGTTTGCTTCTTCCAGGCCGGAGGGATGGTCTTTGGCCTATGGACCGCTCTCGGGGGCCACGGAGCACCTGGCATCGAACTCGCCTACAACGTCCGCTCGCCCGCGGAAGTAGGCGAAATCCTGGCGGAGGCCCAACGCGCGGGCGGTACGGTCCTCCGTCCAGCGGCTATTGCGCCGTGGGGCGGCACCACCGGAGCATTTGCCGATCCCGATGGCTACGTGTGGGAAGTCGCTCACAATCCCGGCTGGACACTGAGCGATGACGGAACTGTTCACATCTAGCTCACCACCGGCTGGCGGGCGCATCGGCCAGCGCGCACGAGCTGTTCGGGGTGAACCCGGACATCCGCGGGGTTTGAACAGTTGCCGAAATAGCGGTCAATACAGAACGTACACGTGTTCGATTTAGTATACTGGTGACGTGAATCTGACCGAGCGGGCGCGTACTCAGGGGGTGCATCGGCAGACGGCGTACCGGTGGTTCCGGGAGGGGACGTTGCCGGTCCCGGCGGTGCGGGTGAACCACCGGACGGTGCTGGTCTGCCCGGGCGTACCCGCCGGACCTGCCGTCGCGGCGTACGGGCTGTCTGCACGGGTGTCCTGCCAGGACCAGCGGGAGGACCTGGACCGGCAGGTGGCGAGGCTGACCACCTGGGCCGCGTGTCGCGGGTCGGAGTGGATGTCGGTGTGCGGGTCCTGGCCACCGTCGCCGGCCGGCACGGGCAGGTGATCGAACGGGCGCCGAACCCGCGGCCCCTGCAAGCGGCGCTGAAAGAGTTGC